>TARA_B100000686_G_scaffold232580_1_pt1 | contig 19057 bp, 16 predicted proteins | sample TARA_B100000686 | Tara Oceans TARA_B100000686 (sample SAMEA2622733) | marine metagenome | biome: marine biome (ENVO:00000447); feature: marine epipelagic mixed layer (ENVO:xxxxxxxxx); material: "saline water (ENVO:00002010), including plankton (ENVO:xxxxxxxx)" | depth 150 m
TTTTAATATTTAAACATGGGGGAGAAAAATTAAAATTGATCAGTTTCAGTTGACTCCTTCATTGCAGTTGTAGTCGATTGTCCTTTTGTAATAGCATTAGAAACAGCATCAAAATAAGAAACACCAACTTCTCTTTGATGTCTAGTAGCCGAATATCCATTATTTTCTATTCCAAATTCATTTTGTTGAAGTTCAGAGTATGCTGCCATACCATCTTTCTTGTATGCTTCTGCTAATTTAAATGTAGAATAATTTAAATTATGGAAGCCAGCTAAAGTAATAAATTGGAATTTATATCCCATAGCAGCTATTTCTTTTTGGAATGTTTTCAACTGTGCTTCATCAAGATGTTTTTTCCAATTAAATGAAGGAGAACAATTATAAGAAAGCATTTGGTCCGGAAATTCTTTTTTAATTGCTTCTGCAAATTTTTGAGCTTCTTCTAAGTTTGGAGATGCAGTTTCGCACCATACTAAATCGGCATAAGGAGAGTAAGCTAATCCTCTTGCTATAGCACATTCTATTCCTCCAGTCATACGATAGAAACCTTCAACCGTTCTTTCGCCAGTTAAAAACTTTTTATCTCTTTCATCAACATCACTAGTTATAAGGCGTGCTGCTTCGGCATCTGTTCTTGCCATAATTAATGTTGGAACATCCATAACATCAGCAGCTAGTCTTGCAGAATTTAATGTTCTTTCAAATGTAGCTGTTGGTACTAAAACTTTCCCTCCCAAATGGCCACATTTTTTTTCTGATGCAAGTTGATCTTCAAAATGTACTGCAGCAGCTCCAGATTCTATCATAGACTTCATTAGTTCAAAACAATTTAATGGTCCACCAAATCCAGCTTCTGCATCAGCAATAATTGGTAAAAAGAAATCAATATTTGTTGTATCTATATTTTCTTTTTGTTCCATATGTTGAACTTGGTCTGCTCTCTGAAAGGCTAAATTAATTCTTTTTACAATATCAGGAACGCTATTTACAGGATAGAGGCTTTGGTCTGGATACATTTGTCCAGAGCTATTAGCATCTGCAGCTACTTGCCAACCTGAAAGATAAATTGCTTTTAATCCAGCTCGAGCTTGTTGTACTGCCATATTACCAGTATAGGTTCCTAAAGTATTAATATAGTCCTCATTTTGGAGTAATTCCCACAATTTTTTAGCTCCGTTTTCAGCTAGAGTATATTTAATGGTTATTGAGCCTTTAAGTTTGTCCACATCTTCTAGAGAGTAATCTCTTTTAATATTGTTCCATCTATTTTTTGCCCAATTAGGAGCATTCCATATTTTATCTTTATTTTTAGTATCGTATTTTGTGTTTGTACTAGGTGATAAACCTTTTAAAATTGTGTCATCCATTTGATTAATCCATTATTAATATTGTAAATTATATTTGTAAAATATTTACTAAAAAAAACCAATAAATCCAACAATTTTATTGTTTGTAAATTGTAAATATGTTATTTAAATATTGTAAATTTTTTAATTTTTGTAAATTTTTACAAATTAGGTATAAATAATGACAAAAAATAATACTGGAATTAGATTTGGTTCATCAATCAGAAAATTAAGAAATGATAAAAGGATGAGTCAAAATAGACTTGCATCAATTTTAGGAATATCAGCTCCTTATCTTAACCTTATAGAAAAAAATAAAAGAAATGTAACTGGTAAATTGTTAATTAATTTAGCTAAAGAATTTAAAATTGAAGTTTCAGATATTAAAGATGAATTATTAATTGATGATAATACTTCAACGCAATTTAATAATAAGGTTGATAATACAGAAGATAGAATTAAATTAGATAGATCATTTAAAAAAAATAACATTTTAGCTATTAAATTGGGGGGCTCAATTAGAAAGCTTAGAAGAGAGAGAAATCTTAGTCAGCAAAATTTAGCAGGAATTTTAGGAATATCTGTTTCATATTTAAATTTAATCGAAAATAATAGAAGAAATTTAACTGGAAAGTTATTAATAAATATAGCTAAAGAATTTAATATTCAACTTTCAGATATAGAAGGAGAGAATGATACAGTTTTATTATCTGATTTAATGGAGGTATTAAGTGATAATATTTTTGAAACTAATTATCTAAAAAATCATGATGTTCAAGATTTAGTCTCGTCTCAACCTGAAATTGCAAGAGCTATAATTCGTTTATATGATGTTTATAAAACTGGTTTATCTAATTTTAGAAGTCAATCTGATGCAAAAAAGGACAATATTATAAATTTAAAGGGAGATATTAATAATATATCTGCAGAAATTATATCAGATTTTATTCAAAAAAATTCTAATTACTTTCCTTCTTTAGAGAATTTAGCATCACATATAATAAAAAAATTAGAAAAATTTAATAATATAAATTTGTATGTTTGTTTAACGGAATATTTGTCATCTATACACAATATTAGAGTAGCAAATATTCCACCAGAAATTAAGCACGAAACTATAAGATATTATGATCCAGTAGCAAAAACACTTGTAATTAGTGATAGACTTCCACAGGCAAGCAGAACATTTTTAATAGCACAACAAATGGGCCTATTATTTGCTGATGAGGAGATTAATAAAATTTTAGACAATAATGACATTGAGGATGGTGAAGTAAGAAAATTAGGAAGGCTTGCATTATCTAACTATTTTGCAGGAGCTCTTATAATGCCTTATGATATATTTTTAGAACAGGCAGAATTTACGAGATACGATATTGAAGTTTTAGAAAATAGATTTCAAGTAAGTTTTGAACAAGTATGTCATAGGTTAACAACGCTTCAAAGACCAGGGTCAAGAGCGATTCCTTTTCACATGATGCGTGTAGATATTGCAGGAAATATTTCTAAAAGATTTTCAGCCTCTGGTATTGCAATTTCAAGATATAGCGGAGCCTGTCCAAGATTAAACATTTATTCTGCTTTTACGACTCCTGATAGGATTAAAGTACAAATATCTATGATGCCAAATGGTGAAAAGTATTTTTGTATAGCCAGATCTTTCCAGAAGCGTAGTGGAGGTTTTGATAGTCCTGAAAGTTTTTATTCAATAGGGCTGGGTTGTAAAATTAATGACGCAAAACAAATGATATATGCTGAAAAACTTATATTAGATTCTTCTGAGAATATTATTCCTGTGGGAGTTTCATGTAGAACCTGTCCGAGAACAGATTGTAGACAGAGAGCTTTTCCTCCTAGTAATAGACAATTAATTTATGACGAGAATATTAAAGGCCTATCTGCTTATGTGTCACCAAATTAATTTTTTATAAATGAGATTTTTAATACTTATAACTTTTTATTTTTTAATAAAAATAATGGGATCAGAATAATAAAAAATACAATTGAATAAAAAATTAATGCATAGTTAAAATCATTTGTATAATCATATATAAATCCTATTGAGAATGGGCCAAGTATGCCTCCTATTTCAGCCATAGTAAAAAATAACCCTCCTGATATACCACTATTTTTTTTATTAATTAAATTAGTGTCAGTTAAATGAGTAAGTAAAATTGCAATTAATGATCCTGTAGTTAATCCTAAAAATATTAAACCTATAATTAAGTAATATAAATTTTCGCTTAGTAAAAAAAATAGAGAAAAATTTGCGTTTAAAAACAAAAATAAAAGTATATAAAATCTTTTATTTCCCATTGCAAATCTAGGAATTGTTAATGCTGAAAATATACCTGTTAAAACTGGGATTGCAGCATAAATGCTTGCAGATGATACGTTTATACCTTTAGAAATCAATATTTTTGGTAACCAGTTTCCAATTCCATGATTAAGGTAAAATGCAGATATAGCCAATATTAAGATTAAAACTATTCTTTTATTTTTTAGAAACAAATATATAGTATCAAGTTGATGGCTAATAGAAAAAATCTCTTTTTTAAATTCATCATTAGGTAATAATAAATGATTAAGTAATATCCATAATAAACCTATTACTATGGGAACAAAAGAATATATAAATAATATATTTCTCCAATCTTCTCCATAAATTGGTAAGAATATTAAACTGGTAATTACTAGACAACTAATGGCACCTAATGAAGGGCCAGTCATTAGTACGCCCATAACTATAGATCTAGCTTTCCCTGTAAAATTTATACTGGTAACTTTAGGAATACCAACTGATATTAAAGATCCTCCTAAGCCAAATAAGCATACAGAAAATAAAAGTTGAGTAAAGTTTGTAGATAGTGATCTAAAAAGAAGTGAACATGCTATAATTATTGTAGCTACAAACAAACAGTTTTTAAAAGAGAATTTATCTAATAAATAGCCTGCAGGTATAGCAAATAATATATATATGAATTGCCAAGATCCTAAAATTAATCCCATTTTTTTAAATGATATGGATAAGTCATCTGTAATAAAGTGCACCAGAGGAGAGAGTGAAGCTATACAAAAGCCAAAACTAAAATAAATTAGCCACACCCCAAATACCAATATTATTTTTAAATGATTATCTTGCATAGATTATCCATAATCAATATTCTTAAATTAGTCGTATTATTTATTTTTAAACTTAAGGAAGTAGAGTGAAAGTAGCACAATTTACAAATTTTGGAAGACCTGAAGAAGTTATTGAATGCATAGAAGTCCCAGATTTACCTGATCCAAAAGAGAATCAAGTATTAATAGATGTATTGGCTTGTCCTATAAACCCCGCAGATGTTTTAAATATAGAAGGAAAATATGGTGTAGTACCTGATCTTCCTGCAAGGTTAGGCGCAGAATGTGTTGGTCAAGTTAGAAAAGTTGGTAATTCTGTCAAAGGTTTTAAAGAAGGTGATGTTGTTTTACCATTAGATAGAGAAAATTGGGTACAACAGAAAATAGTAGATGAAAAAAATCTTATATTACTTCCAGATAATATAGATCCTATACAGTTATCTATGTTGAAAGTAAATCCTGCTACTGCATATTTAATGTTAAAAAAATATGTAAACTTAAAAGAAGGTGATTGGATAATTCAAGATGCAGCAAATTCTGGAGTTGGTCACTCTATAATTAGGTTGGCAAAAATTAATGGAATTAAAACTATAAATATAGTTAGAAGAAAAGAGTTAAGAGATGAACTTATGAATATTGGAGCTGACTTAGTTTTAGAAGATTCACAAAATTTGTTTTCCGAGGTAGAGAAGTTGACTAATAGAGGAAAAATTAAATTAGCAATAGATGCAGTAGGAGGAGATATAGTTTTGAGGTTGGGAGATTGTTTAGCAGAAAAAGCAACTATTCTGAATTATGGTCTATTATCAGGAAAAAATATTGAAATGACTTCGTTTCAAACAGTTTTTAAAAGATTGGTTTTAACAGGTTTTTGGTTAATGCCTTGGTTGCAAGGTATGAATAGAAATGAAATTTTTGATATGTATAATTATCTTGCAGAGCTTATTTCTAGTAAACAATTACATGTACCTGTAGAAAAAACTTATAATTTAGATCAAATAAAAGCTGCAGTAAAACATTCTGCTGCTTATAACCGATCTGGAAAAATAATTTTAACACCTAATGGTTAACTCAGTTATAGCCATTATCAACTAAAATATCTAGCAGATGAGGTCCTCTATTTTTAATTGTATTTTTAATGACATTAGAAATATTTTTTGGATCTTCTAATCTTGTAGCAGGTATTCCCATAGCTATAGATAGTTTTACAAAATCTATAGGAGGGTTTTTAAAGTCCATACCAATAAAATTTTTATTTTTATGAAAAGCTTCAAGTCTCTCTTTTATAATTCTGTATCCATTGTTGTTTGCTATAATATATATGATATTAAGGTTATAGTGTGCTGCAGTCCAAAGTGATTGAATACCATACATTGAACTGCCGTCGCCAATAACAGCGATAATAGTTTTATCTGGATTTGCTAATGATGCTCCTATTGCACCAGAAATAGCCCATCCTATTCCTCCACTAGCTAGACCGTAAAAATCATTATGTTTTTTTATAGGTAAATAATTTAATAAAGTTCTTGTGGATACTAGGCCTTCTTCTATAACTATATAATTTTTGGGAAGACTTTCACTAATTTCTAACATTAACCATTCAGGTCTAATAGGTTTAGTAGAGTTTAATTTTTGAGTATTTTTAAATAATTCTTTTCTATTAGAAAGCCAGTTATTTTTTTTAAATTTTTCAATTCTTGGCTTAGATTTTTTTAAAAAATTACGGTTTTTGCTTTTTTTGAATTCTTGATTAATTATCTCTAAAGAAGATTTTACATTGCCTAATATAGCGAGTTCAGTTGAGAAATTTTTTCCTAATTCCCAGTCATTAATTCCAAGTTGAATAATAGGTATTTTATTAGGAATAATCTCAGTATCATCCCATATAGACATTCTTAGAACATCTCCTCCAATTGAAATTAACAGGTCATGTTTTTTTAATATGACTTTTACTTGTTTTTGGTTTTTCGGTAGAAAACCCATAAAGTTTTTATGTTCAGAAGGATAATGTGATCCATGTGGTACTGTTTGTTGGTATACTGGAGCTCCAATTATTTCAGCAAACTGGGTAATTTCTTTAAATGCGTTGGTGCATGCAACTTCGTGTCCTGAAACTATTATAGGATTATTAGAATTAATAATTTTTTTTATAAGTTCCAGAATTGTTTTGTAACTAGGAATAATTTTATCTTTAATTCTGGTTGTTGATCCAAGGTCAATTGAACTTTTAGTATTTAGTATATCCCCTGGTAAAGAAATAAAAACTGGTCCTGTAGGTGGAGATAATGCTATTTTTGCTGCTCTTCTTAATATTCTTGGTAAATCTTCTAAACGAGTTACTTCTATGGCCCATTTTACTAATGGTTCAGCCATTTGAACTAATGGACCTGATAGCTGTGGTTCCATTAATCCATGACCTTGTTCTTGCTGTCCAGCTGTAATTATTATAGGACTGCCAACAAATTTAGCATTATAAATTGCTCCCATTGCATTACCTAAGCCTGGGGCTACGTGAACATTACATGCAGATAATCTTCCTGTAGTTCGAGAATAACCATCTGCCATTGCTATGACTATTGATTCTTGTAGGCCCAAAATATACTTGATTTCGGGAAAATCTTTTAATGCATGCATTATTGGAAGTTCAGTAGTACCAGGGTTGCCGAATAGATGTGTTACACCTTCATCTTTTAGTATTGATAAAAAGGCTGAACGGCCAGTAATTTTCTTCATTTTATATTTCCTTAACTCTTCAAATTATTAATTATATGTTATATATTGTTTGTAATCCATATTTTTTTAATAGGAGTAGTATGTTTATTACAAAACAATCATGGTTCATTTTTTTAGCAGCATGGTTGTTTTTAGTTGCTACATGGACAGTATTAATTAAATTTTTATTTCCTGTTGTGTATGCTTTAAATTATGGTGAAGAAATTTTATCATATATAATGTGGGATTTTTGGTGGATAGCTCATTTATGGCTAGCATATAGTTTTTTAAATATATCAAGATACACATTTTATATAGGCTCTTTAATTTCTGTTGCGGAGTTAATTATTATAGTTTTTAAATTATATTTGTTTTTTATTTTACCTCAATGGACGATATGGAATACAAATTGGATGATAAATAAAGTTATAGTGTTAATATTATTTATTTTTATAAGTTTAACTTTGATTTGTAATAGAGATAAGTTTTTTAGAAAGTTATAAAATGAGAGGTCATTATGAAAATTAATCGTAGAAATTTTCTTTTAAGTTCTTTAGCGGCAGGAAGTATTAATTTGTCTAATACTCATGCTGAAGCAACCCATTCAAATATTGTAAGATTAGGAAAAACGGATATTAAAATTCCTGAAATTGGTTATGGCTCTTCTATGACTTCTGAAGAAAGTATTGTAGCACACGCTTTTGATAGAGGAATAAGATATTTTGATACCGCAGAATCTTACCATGGAGGAGATTCGGAGATATCTATAGGTAATGCATTAGGTTCAGTTAGGCATGAAGTAATTATTGGTAGTAAAACAAAGGCTAGAACTCATGATGATAAAGAAGATTTTATGCTTTCATTAGAAGGTTCGTTAAAAAGACTAAGAACTGATTACATAGATATATACTTTAATCACTCAGTAAATTCTATTTCAAGATTAGAGAATACTGATTGGTGGGAATTTATAGATAAGGCTAAAGAACAAGGAAAAATAAGATATTCAGGTGTTTCAGGTCATGGGAGTAATTTAGCAGACTGCTTAGAATATTGTGTTGATAGAAATTTAGTTGATGTAATTCTTTCGGCTTTCAGCTTTGCTCAAGATCCTAAATTTTTAGAAAAGTTACGTCATACTTTTCATTTTGTTGCAATTAATCCGAGATTACCTGAGGTATTACAGAAAGCAAGAAATAAAGGGGTTGGAGTAATAGCTATGAAGACCTTAGCAGGCGCAAGACTAAATGATATGAGACCTTATGAAGATCAACAACTTACATATGCTCAAGCAGCCATTAAATGGGCTTTAAATACAAAATATGCGGATGCGGCAGTTATCTCAATGACATCTGATTCTTTAATTGATGAACTTGCAATGATAAATTCTAATCAATTTGAAGAAAATTTTAGCTATGATTTACTTCAAAAGTATTTTTCTATTAACAAACAAAATATTTGCCCTCCTGGTTGTGAAATTTGTAAAAATGTTTGTCCAAATGAAGTGAATATAGTAGATGTAATGAGGTCAAGAATGTATGCTGTAGATTATAAAAATCCAGAGAATGCTTTAATTTCTTATTCTCAAATAGAAAATAATGCTGAGTCATGTTCTTCTTGTTCTGGAGAACCATGTAAAGATAAATGTGGTTATAATTTAGATATAAAATCAATAAATAATTTTAGTCATAAACTACTATCTTAATATTTGTAATATTATTGTAATAGAAGTTGTTGATTTCCTTCTTGAATCATGTTTCTAATAAGTTTTTAGTTCTAATGGTGGAGAGTAGGGCTTTGAATATTTCAAATTTAGCTTTAAATAAATGGGTCACGGAAATGGCTCAAATTTGTAAACCAAAAGATATTTATTGGTGTGATGGTTCTCAAGCAGAATATGATAGGTTATGTAATGAAATGGTTGATGCTGGAACGTTTATTCGTTTAAATCCAGAAATACGGCCAAATTCTTTTTTAGCTAGATCACATCCTAGCGATGTAGCAAGAGTTGAAGATAGAACATTTATATGCACTTCATCTTCAGATGAAGTGGGTCCCACAAATAATTGGTCTGATATTGATTCTATGAAAGAAAGATTATCAGGTTTATTTTCAGGATGCATGGAAGGAAGAACAATGTATGTAATTCCTTTTTCCATGGGCCCTTTAAATTCTCCTATTGCCCATATTGGTATTCAAATATCGGATAGTCCATATGTTGTTGTTAACCAGAGAATAATGACAAGGATGGGAAAGAAAGTTTTAGATGTATTAGGAGAAAAAGATAATTTTATTAAATGTATGCATTCAGTAGGAATGCCTTTATCAGATCCTAGTCAAGAGGTAAGTTGGCCTTGTGCTCCTAATCCTGAGGATAAGTATATAGTTCATTTTCCTGAAGAACGATCTATTTGGTCATATGGTTCAGGGTATGGAGGAAATGCACTTCTAGGTAAAAAGTGTTTTGCATTGCGAATAGCTTCAAAAATGGCGAATGAAGAAGGATGGTTGGCCGAACATATGTTAATATTAGGATTAGAAAGTCCTGAAGGAGAAACAACCTATGTAGGTGCAGCATTTCCAAGTGCTTGTGGAAAAACGAATTTAGCTATGATGATGCCGCCAAAATGTTTTGATGGGTGGAAAGTTAAAACAGTTGGTGATGATATAGCATGGATTAAACCTTCTGAAGACGGTAAATTTAGAGCAATAAATCCGGAAGCTGGTTTTTTTGGAGTAGCGCCAGGAACTTCATATGGCACAAACCCTAATGCAATGGAAATGCTTAAATCAAATTGTATTTTTACTAATGTTGCGTTGACTGATGAAGGAGATGTTTGGTGGGAAGGAATGGATGGAGATCCACCAGAACATGCTATAGATTGGCAAGGAAATGATTGGAATCCTGAAAAAGGAACAAAAGCTGCTCATCCAAATGCAAGATTTACAGTATCTTCATCACAATGTCCTAGCTTAGACGAAGATTGGGAAAGCCCGGAAGGTGTGCCTATTGAAGCATTTATTTTTGGTGGACGTTTATCAAAAACTTTTCCATTAGTATATGAATCCTATAATTGGGATCATGGAGTATTTATGGCGGCTACTATGGGATCAGAAGCCACGGCTGCCGCTTTGAATCAGGCATCTATTAGAAGGGATCCATTCGCAATGCTTCCTTTTTGTGGTTATAATATGGCAGAACATTGGAAACATTGGTTAGAATTAGGACATAAGTATAATGACAATGCTCCAAAAATTTTTAGAGTTAACTGGTTTAGGAAAGATGAAAAAGGAAATTTTATATGGCCTGGTTTTGGAGAAAATATGCGTGTTTTAAAATGGATAGTTGATAGAATAAAATCTGAAGTAGATGCTAGTTCAGGTGCTTTTGGGTTAGTTCCAAAGTTTGAAGACATTAATTGGGAAGGTTTGGAGTTCAATTCAGCGGATTTTAATTCTCTTACTGAGATACCTAAAGAGGAGGGTATAAAAGAAATAGAAGAAGTAAAAGAACATTTTGACAAATTTGGTTCATTTGTTCCTCAGGAATTAGAACTTCAGAGAAAAGAACATCATAAAAGATTGTCTCAAGAAATTTAATAAAAAGATAACTATTTTACTTTAATGCTTATTTTTGAAGCAGCTTTCTTTGCTTGGTCTAGAGTTGGAGCAAGAGCTACTGCCATTCTTCTATATTTTCGAGTAGTTAATTTACCAAATATTCTTATGTCAATATCTGGATCAGATAGAGCTTCTTCTACCCCTTCTATATAATCTAAATCTCCTTCATCTTTTGCAAGAATTACGTGGCTAGCTCCAGGAGTAAAGTAATTATCTATCATATCTTGCGTTATAGGTAGTTCTAAAAATGCTCTAACATGTAAATCAAATTCGCTTAGTCTTTGAGTTTTCATAGTAACCATACCTGTATCATGAGGTCTCGGGCTTAGTTCGCTAAATATAACCTTATTATCTTTAATAAAGAATTCTACTCCAAATATACCTTTTCCCCCCAAGTTATCTGTTATTGTCTTTGCAATATTTCTTGCTTGATTTATTGCTTCTTCTGACATTTCTTGTGGTTGCCAACTATATTGATAATCACCGCGTTCTTGAAAATGCCCAATAGGTGGGCAAAAGATAGTTGGTTTGTCTTTTTGTTTGACTGTTAATAATGTTATTTCGTAATCAAAATTAATAAACTCTTCAATTATTATGCGAACTCTGTCTCCCCTAGCACCTGATAAAGCATATTTCCAAGAAGATTCAATATCATCCATAGTTTTTACTGTACTTTGTCCTTTACCAGAACTACTCATTACAGGTTTAACTACACAAGGAAGACCAATATTTTTTACAGCATTTTTAAATTCTTCAATTGTTTCCGCGTATTCATATTTTGCTGTTGGAAGTTCAATAGATTTTGCTAAATCTCTTATTCTGTCTCTATTCATTGTTAAGTTAGCAGCTCTAGCCGTGGGTATTATAGTCCTTCCCTCTTTTTCTAATTCTAGTAATACTTCTGTTCTGATTGCCTCAATTTCAGGAATTACCAAGTCAGGATTATGTTTGTTTATACAATCTTTAAGTTCATTTTCTTCTAACATGTTAATAATTTCGGCATAATCAGCAACTTGCATTGCAGGTGCATTTGGATATCTATCAACAGCTATAACTGTACATCCAAGTCTTTGTGCACTAATAACTACTTCTTTTCCTAATTCTCCAGAACCTAATAACATTATTTTTTTCATATTTTTAACCTAATATTAATAAATTATAGTTATAATAATTTATGTTGTATTTTATATTAGCATACTAAAAATATATTATATTATAATATAATAAGCTATACTGAATTTTTATAAGAGTATTAAATATATAAGGGGATTTTATAAAAATGTATTTAAATAGACGAAATTTTATTAATTTTTCATTATTTGCATCTGCCTATCCTTTAACAAATACCTTAATCTCAAATGTTGTTATTGCAGATGATAATAGTTTTGGTTCTCTGAATAATTTGGGAGCAGGAAAAGAAGAGGATATTTTATTGGTAATAGATGTTCAGAATGATTTTTGTCCTGGAGGAAGCTTGGGTGTTAAAGATGGAGATAAGATTATAAATAATATTAATAATATTCAAGAAAGCTTTGATAATATAGTACTTACTCAAGATTGGCATCCAGAAGATCATAGTTCTTTTGTAACCCAATATGAAGATGTAGAAGTATTTTCTTCTGTAGAAATGTCCTATGGTAATCAAATTATTTGGCCGGCGCATTGTATTCAAGGAACTTATGGTGCCGATTTTCATAGTAAATTAAATACACTCAAAGCTCGAAATATAATTCGTAAAGGTTTTAGAAAAGAAATAGATTCGTATTCTGCTTTTTGGGAAAATGATAAAGTTACGCCAACTGGACTTGAAGGAACTTTAAAGACAATGGGTATAAAAAGAGTTTTTGTTTGTGGTTTAGCACTAGATTTTTGTGTAGCGTATAGTGCTGTAGATTCTTCAATTGCAGGATATGAAACATTTGTAATTATGGATGCTACAAAACCCGTGGATTTACCTGGATCAGTTGATGCAACATATGAGGCATTTAAAAAATTTAAAGTAAAAATGATAACATCTTAGTAAAAATAGGTAAAATTATGACTTATAAAATTGAAAAATTTTTTTCAAAAGAATTACCTACTCCTGCCAAAAATTATGCAGGCCTTGTAAAACATAATTTTGTGGGAGGACATAATTCGGAAGAGAATATTCCTATAAATAAGTTAGCAGAATCGGCAGCACGAGTAATAAATGAAGAAGGTCGAAATTTAGCTTTATATGGCCATAATAGTGGACCTCAAGGAAATTTATCTTTAAGAGAGTTCTTAGTAACATACTTGAACGATTATGTAGGCATGAATGTTACTAAGGATAATATTTTATTAACTTCAGGTTCTTTGCAAGCCTTAGATCTAATTAATAAATTGTTATTAAATAAAGGAGATACTGTTCTTATAGAAGAAGCAACTTATGGAGGTGCTATATCTCGAATTAAAAGTTTAGGAGTTAAGCACGTCGGTATAAAGTTAGATGATGAAGGAATATGTATAGATAATTTAATTGAGATTTTGGAAGATTTAAAATCTAAGAATATTTTTCCTAAGTTTTTGTATACTATACCAACAGTTCAAAACCCTACTGCAACAATTATGCCTAATTCTAGAAGAAAAAAATTATTAGAGTTGGCTAATGAATACAATTTTATAATTTTTGAGGATGATTGTTATGCAGATTTAACTTGGGATAGAAAAAGACCTAATGCTCTATTTGCAATGTCAGAAAATGATAGAGTGATTTACTGTGGATCATTTTCTAAATCCATTGCTCCTGCATTAAGAGTAGGATATATTGTGGGATCTTGGGAGGTTATAAGTCAGATTTTATCTTTTAAAAATGATGGAGGATCTGGTGCTATAGAACAAATGATGTTAGCAGATTTTTGTAAAAATTATTTTAAGGAACATGCTTCTCAATTGGTTAAAGATTTAAGAAGTAAATGTGATACTATGATAGAGGCATTAGAGATAGAATTTGGTTCTATAGCCGAATATGATTACCCTAAGGGAGGAATTTTTTTGTGGGTTACTTTTCCTGAAAGCATCAATACTAATAAGTTATATGAAATTGCTCTAGAACATAATATAACCTTGAATCCTGGTTCAGAATGGGTAAGCAACCCAAATGATGGTGTACATAAATTACGATTATGTTTTGCTCATCCTAACAAGAAAGTAATTAGAGAAGGTGTTCGTAAATTAGCACAAATTTGTTTTGAGGAATTTGGAATACCTAAAATTAGAGCTAATAAAAAAAGATAATAATTATTATTTAAAGATTTGGTTCTGTAACTTTTAAAAAATTAATATCTGGCCATTCTTCTATTATATGATCAATATGCCACTGATTTCTTGCCAAGAAAACAGGATTATCTTTGTGATCGTCAGCTATAACATCTGAATTTTTTTTAATAAATTCTGATAATTTGTTTTTATCTTTAGAGTTGATCCATCTTGCTGTAATTATATTGCTTTCATCGAATATTACGGGCACTTCATATTCTGTCCTAATTCTATCAGCCATGACTTCAAATTGTAATTGACCTATTACTCCAATAATCCAATCACTACCTAGGTGTCTTTTAAAAATTGAAATTGCTCCTTCTTCAGCAAGTTGTTTGAGAGCCTTTGAAAGATGTTTAGTTAATAAAGGGTTTTTTGGTCTAATTTTTTTTAAAAACTCAGGAGCAAAACTAGGGAGGCCGGTAAATTGAATATTTTCGCCCTCAGTAATTGTGTCACCAATATGTAAGTTTCCATGGTTAGGTAAACCAATAATGTCTCCTGCATATGCTTCTTCTGCTAGTTCTCTATCTTGAGCTAAAAATAAAATAGCATTGTTTAAGATAATATTTTTATCTGTTCTCACATGCTTAAGTTTCATGCCTCTTTTAAAATGACCGGAGCATAATCTCATAAAAGCTATTCTATCTCTGTGTTTCGGATCCATATTTGCTTGAATTTTAAATATAAAACCAGAAACTTTTTCTTCTGTTGGTAATACTGAACGTGCAACTGATGATTGTTCTTTAGGAGAAGGAGTAATTTCAGTAAGTCCATCTAAAAGTTCTTGGACGCCAAAAGTATTTATTGCACTACCAAAATAAATAGGTGTTAAATTTCCTTCTAAATAAGATTTTTTATCAAATGGTTTACATAATTCTTTAACCATAGAAACTTGTTCTTTGAGTTCTGTCAAAAGTTCATTAGGAATTTTTTCTTCTAAATTTTTATCATTTAAACCTTGAAGGGTGTTTATAATTTCAGGTTTTTTTTCTTTATCTATCTTATTCATTAAAATAATCTGATCTTTTATTAAATCATAACAACCAATAAATCTATTTCCCATTCCTATTGGCCAACTTGCAGGACATATATCAATTTGAAGGGTTTGTTCTATTTCATCAATTAATTCTAACGGGTCTTTAGATTCTCTGTCCATTTTATTGATAAAGGTTGATATAGGCATATCTCTTAATCTACAGACTTCGAATAGTTTTTTAGTTTGTGTCTCTATTCCTTGAGCACCATCAAGAACCATTACTGCAGAATCTACTGCTGTTAATACTCTGTATGTATCTTCTGAGAAATCTTGGTGTCCTGGAGTATCTAATAAATTAAATATTTTATCTTTATAATCAAATGTCATTACAGATGAAGATATTGAGATTCCTCTTTCTCGCTCTACTTTCATCCAGTCAGATGTTGCTCTTCTTTGATTTCCTCTTGCTTTCACTGCACCGGCTAGTTGAATTGCTCCTCCATAAAGTAATAATTTTTCAGTTAACGTTGTTTTGCCTGCATCTGGATGAGCAATTATTGCAAATGTTCTTCTTTTATTTATATTTTCTTTTAATTGCATTTTATGTTTAAATTATTTTTTAATTATTAGTGTTTGGATTGTTTTTGATGGTTATAGAGGAATGGCATTATTTTGTAAAAACAAAAAATGTAAATATTCTTGATAACATATTATCTAAAGATGTAATTTTTTATTCCCCTGCAGTACATACACCACAAATAGGATTAAAAATAACTAAGAAATATTTAATTACTGCGGCAGAAATATTATTTAAGGGAAAATTTAGATATACATCTGAAATAAAGGGAGAAAATATAGCCTTTTGTGAATTTGAAGGTCACATAGATGATATATACATTAATGGAGTTGATATAATAGAATGGAATAAATTATCTAAGATAACTTCTTTTAAGGTTTTAGTTAGACCATTAAAAGGATTATTAATTTTAAAAGAAAAAATGGCTGAAAAATTATAAGTTTAATTGCCTGTAAATGAAGGTTTCCTCTTTTCTATAAATGCCATTATACCTTCTTTATGATCTTTAGATTTAGTAGCTTTTATGAGATCTATAGCTTCTTGATCTAGTGCTTCAATTAAATTTGTATCTGTTGCGTTATTTATATTTTTTTTCATTGCTTGAAGAGCTATTGGAGAGAAAGAGCTAAGAGAATTTGCGTATTCTAGTGATTGTTTTAGTAAGTTATTATAATTAAATATTTTATCAAATATACCTATATCTAAACCTTCTTTAGCAAGTATTTTTCTATTACTAAAAAGAATATCTTTTGTTTTCGATGGTCCTATTAATTTTGTAAGTAGCCATGTAATTCCATAGTCCCCAGTTAATGCTATTCTTCCATATCCAGCAATTGCAAAAGCATTATCTGCAACAAATCTAAAATCACAGGATAAAGCAATAGATAGACCTGCTCCTGCAGCCGCTCCAGGTAAAACTGCAATTGTTGGTTTTGTAAAATTATATAGAGCTGCAGTTAAAGTTATTTGTTTATTTTGTAAATCTTTTATTGTTTCTTTTTCTGTTTTTACTTCTGTCCATCTTTTATCTTTACTACTATTCATAGATTTAACATCTCCACCTGCACAGAAAGCGTCACCAGTTCCAGTAATAATAAGAACTCTAATTCTACTATCTTCGTTAAGTTCTGATATTTTTTTTCTTAATGCAGGTGTTAATTCATCCGATAGTGCGTTTTTTGCTTCTGGTCTATTTAATGTTAAAATACCAATCTTACCGTGAATATGAGCTAATAATTGTCTTGTACCAGTTTCTAGTTTAGTAATGTTTTTCATTTATTAATTTAACTCTTCTTTTCACAAAAAAAATATATGCTATACTATATATTACATTATATTTTAATAAAGTTATTTTGGAGCTAAAGTAAATGTTTGATAATGTTGAAATAAATATTCCAGGGGGATTAGATTTTGCTATTCCCAAAATGATTAAAGTAAAGCAAAATTTTGAAGATCATAAAATAGATGATGTAGCGCAAGCTGTTAAAAATGAAATTACTAGGACCGAAATAAAAAGTTCTGTTGTATCGGGTTCATCAATAGCAATAGGCGTAGGTAGTAGAGGTGTAGCAAACATTGCTATAGCAGTTAAAGCTTTGGTAGAAAGTTTAAAAGAATTAGGAGCTAAACCTTTTATTTTTCCTGCAATGGGAAGTCATGGAGGTGGTACGGTAGAAAATCAAGTAGGACTTTTGGCAGGATATGGTGTTACAGAAGAAGAAGTAGGAGCTGAAGTTAGGGGAACCATGGATACTATTGTTCCTGTTGTATTAGAAGATGGTACTAAAGTTCATATGGATAAATTTGCTTCTGAAGCTGATGGAGTAATATTAATAAATAGAGTTAAGCCACATACTAATTTTAGAGGAGAAATAGAAAGTGGTATTGTAAAGATGATGACCATTGGCATGGGAAAAATTAATGGTGCTAGTGAACTTCATGGTGCTTATCCTATGAGTACGTTTGGAAAAAATTTACCAAATGCTGCTAAGAATTTACTGGAAAAAATAAATTTTTTATTTGGAGTAGGGCTTGTTGAAGATGCTTATGATAATACAGCTATAGTAGAAGCAGTGCCTGCTAATCAATTATTTGAGAAAGAGGCAAAATTACAATCTAAGGCGAAACAACTTATGGGGAAAATTTGTTTTGATCAAATAGATGTTCTTGTAGTTGACGAAATAGGAAAAGAAATTAGTGGAGGAGGCTGTGATCCTAATATTACGGGAAATAGAAATGAGCCGGGTTTTGAAAAACCTGATGTTTCTAAATTAGTTTTATTAGATTTGACAGATAAGACTAAAGGTAATGCTACAGGCTTTGCAGCAGCTGATGTTATTACTAAAAAATTATTTGATAAAATAGATTTTCCTACTACATATGCAAATGTTGTAGCTAGTTCTAAGTTGGAGGGGGGTAAAATTCCTATTCCAATGAGTGATGGAGATCAAGCAGTAAGATTAGCATTGAAAACTTTAAATGGAATAGATCCAAAAAATGCTAGGATAGTTAGAATTAAAAATACATTAAAACTTGCAGAAATATATGTATCAGAATCAATGATACAAGAAGTTAAAGAAAATTCAATGCTTGAACCTGTATCTGATGCGGAGGAAATGTCTTTTAATAGTTCACAATTCTAAGTTTTAGAGAGCCTTATGAGCAGATCTCAGTTTAGTTTTTATTATTCATTTAGAATTCGTTATTCCGAAGTAGATGCTCAAGGAATAGTTTTTAATGCACATTATTTAACCTTTTTTGATACTGCTATGACAGAGTATCTTCGTAATATTAATTATAATTATATTCAAGAGGTAAAAGATAGAAATGAAGATTTTCATACAGTTAAAACATTGGTTGAATATAAACATCCTATTAAATTTGATCAAATTATAGATGTTTGTTTAAGAGTAAAAAAGATTGGTCATTCTAGTTTAACATTTTATATAGAAGTACATCCAGAAGAGAAAGATTTAGTATTAGCTAATGGAGAAGTAATATGGGTTAATGCAAACCAAAATTCTCATAAATCGGCAGAACTTTCTAAGGATCTTTGTAAAAAAATTAGAGACTTAGAAAAAGAGTCTTTATGATTTCAAGAAATTATTTATTGTTTCTCTTGCAATAATTAATTGTTGTATTTGGCTAGTGCCTTCATAGATTCTGAATAATCTTGCATCTCTATATAGTCTTTCTACTGGATATTCTGTCATATATCCTGCTCCTCCATGAATCTGAACGGCTCTATCAGCAACTTTTCCAAGCATTTCTGAAGAAAATAATTTTGCACAAGATGATTCTAGTGTAACATTTTCACCTTGATCACGTTTTTGAGCCGTATTTAAAATTAGCCCTTTTGATGCAAGTATTTCTGTTTTACTATCTGCAATCATAGCTTGTATTAATTGAAATTTAGATATTGGT
>TARA_B100000686_G_scaffold171875_1_pt1 | contig 19032 bp, 20 predicted proteins | sample TARA_B100000686 | Tara Oceans TARA_B100000686 (sample SAMEA2622733) | marine metagenome | biome: marine biome (ENVO:00000447); feature: marine epipelagic mixed layer (ENVO:xxxxxxxxx); material: "saline water (ENVO:00002010), including plankton (ENVO:xxxxxxxx)" | depth 150 m
TTTATTTTAGATAAAAATATTTAATTAAATTATTATTAACTATGATGAATATTCATAAAAATAATATGAATGGAATATTATGGATGTTTGGTACCATTATGTGTTTTTGCTTAATGGGAATTGCAATAAAAGAACTATCATTTAAATATAGCTCATTTGAAATTCAAAATTTTAGAAATGTATTTTGTATAATTATAATTTTAATTATCTTTTTATCTAAAAGAAATACATCAATAACTACTAATCAAATAAAAAATAATTTAATAAGAAATTTTTTTCATTTTATAGGACAATCAAGTTGGACCTATGGATTAACGGTTCTACCCTTAGCTACAGTTTTTTCAATAGAATTCACAATGCCTATTTGGGCCAGTATTTTATCAATTATAATATTCAAAGATAAATTAACAATTTTTAGATTGGTTTTTCTAATTTTAGGAATAATAGGGACTTGGATAATAGTTGTACCAGATATCAATACTATTAATATAAATTCTCTTATAGTTTTACTTTCAGCAATCTCCTATGCTTTTGCACACAATTTTACAAAAATTTTAACTCGAACTGACAGCACTCTATCAATCATATTCTGGATGTCTTTAATTCAGCTTCCATTTACTATCCTAGGCTCTTTAATAGTAGGCGAAATAAAATTTAATATATATCAAGAAATACCACTAATTTTCTTACTGACTAGTACCTCACTAGGAGCTCATTTCTGTTTAACTAATGCTCTTCGAAAAGGAGAACCTTCAATAGTATTACCAATAGATTATTTACGCTTACCCCTAATTTATATAATTGGATGGTACTTTTATAATGAAATAATATCAAACAACATTATTATTGGAAGCTTAATGATAATTATAGGAACTTATATAATAATAAAAAAAGATGTAAATAAAAAATCAGGGCCATAGAACGTATAGCCCTGATCTAAAAAATAAAAGTAAGTTTAGGTAACTATTTTTAAGTTATCAGCAGAAGCTTTACCATTTTGACCTTCTACTAATTCATATTCTACCTTGTCTCCTTCATTTAAAGTATCTAGTCCCGCACCTTGAACAGCTGTAATATGAACAAATGCATCCTTATCACCACCATCTTCAGGGCTAATGAAACCATAACCTTTTTTGGGATTAAACCACTTTACAACACCTACTGGCATATTATATTTCCTTATCTTATTAAATTCAGGAGATCTAAATTGTAAATTCTTACACTCTTCTGGTCAAAAACTCCTTAAATAACTACAGAGTAGTATACTTCATAAAAACTGCTTAAAAAGCAGCGCGGCCCGGTACCCAGATAACCAACTAAAAATCCGCCAGAAGATTATACATTAAATAAAGAATTCTGGCAAATTAAGTTATTCTTCACGAGTATTTAATAAGACTTGATCCTGTTCATATAGGGATACTTCGCTTTTATTAACCAATCTATTGATAGATTCTTTGACCATTTGTTGAGGTATTTTTGGTTTTTTTGCAAGTTTATTTGCAAAACTTCTAGCATTATTAAATGGATCATCTGAAACATTCTCGCATAAACCCCAATTTAAAATTTCATTAGAAGATATTTTTTTACATGCAAGAGATATTAATTTTGCCTTAGCAGGCCCAACTAATGAGACTAACTTTGGTAAAGTTCCCCAACCATAAGGTATACCTAAATCAACTTCAGGAGCGTGAAAATAAGCATTATTAGAACAATATCGAAAATCACATGACAATGCCAAGCTTAAAGCTCCTCCAATACAAGCTCCCTCTATAGAAGCTATCGATATTTGGGGAATATTTGTCCATGCATTACACATTCTTAATCCTAAACGATTTTGTTTTCTAGCATCTGCCAAATCTAACCCTACACCAAATGCATGTTTTTCTTTTATATCATTTCCAGAAGAAAAATTGCCCTTTTCCCCAGATAAAATAACAACAACAATATCTGTTTTATCTCTAAGGTCTAATGCTATTTGTTCAATTTCTAATTTAATTTCGTTTGATAAAGCATTCCTTTTCTTATGATTATTTATAACTATAGATAAAATACCTGACTCTATCTCTTTTGAAGAAATAAATTTATTTTTCATATCTACTCCTCTAATGTAACTTTCCCTTTAGCCTCTGGAAAAACCCATAGCCCTATAAGCATAAGCAATTGAATTGTAAGAATAACTCCAACATTACCATATTTCTTAAACATTAAAGAAATAGGAAGTAGGTAATAATCATAAAGAAATGCAACTCTACTCAAATCAGGATTGTAAAAATATATTACTGTAAAACCTATGACTATCACTAAAAGTGATAATATTATTTTATATTTTGTTGGCATTATTACTTACTTTTTATATTTTTCACTATAACCATTAAAAAGATGGCCCCAAAACCCTCTTTTTAAATCTGAAGTCTTAAATAACCAATCTGCAATGGGAAATGTTAAATTCATGTTAATCTTAGTCATCACACCTTGATCATGATGTGCGGCATGGTGCCGACGTAGAGTATTAACAAAAGGTAAATTACGTAATACAACATTATCTCCTACATGGCAGCAAAAATGCATTGTTTCATATATAAGATACATAGAAGTCGTAGTAATTATAAATAACCAACCAGAATTAGCTGAAAAAAGCCATGTCAATATAATTACACCAGGAATAGACATCAATGTAAATACTATCAAAGCATATGGTGGAAAAAAGGTTACCCTCCAATCATGCGGTCCCGCGAACCGCATTTCGTTTTTACTAAAAAACTGATGATGTTGTTGCACATGTCGAGAATAAATAGCCCTAGCTCCTGGAAAATTTTGAGGTTTATGCATCACATATTTATGTAAAGCCCACTCAAATATATTACACATAAAAAAAGTAATAGGAATTACTAATAATTCCCAATAAAAAATGTTTTTCATGCTTAATAAATAATAATATAATAATAAAAAACCTATAGAATAAATAATAAATACGTGTAAAAAACCATTGTACCATCCATCAATTTTTTCTCTATAAGTAGATCTAAACTTAATAAGTCTTTCATCATTTGATTTTATATCATCAAGTTCCATTATTTACCTCTAAATCCATAAATATATAAAAACATATTTTTCATATTATATCTATAGTATAATTATTTCAATTTTAAGATACATTGAATATAATTATAAAGAAAAATTTATGAAAAAAAAGAAAGTTTTAATAATTGGAGGATATGGTTTTTTTGGACTGTGGTTAACTAAAAGTTTATCAAAAGAAAATTTTGAAATATCTATATTAGACCCAAAATTAAATCAAAAAATATTAAAAAAATATAAAATTAAACACTATTTCAAATTTAGCACTACAAATTACAAAAAATTAAAAAACGCTATTGATAAAGATAATTGGGACTATATTATAAACCTTTCTGCTTGGGGTGGAACTGGGAATGGCCTATTAAAAGCCGCAGATGAAAATTTTGAAAAAGCTTTATATGTAAATGTTAAGGCATTTAGAAATCTATTAGAAGAAATCAAAAATAGTAGTAAAATTAAGGTAATTTGGTCAAGTTCTACTGTAGTCTTTGGCGAAGAATCATATTATAAATATAAAAAAGTAAATGAAAAATCAGAACTAAACCCTAAAACTAACTATGGACTAACTAAGGTTTTGGCCGAAAAAATTACTAAATATTATATAAAAAATTATAAAATGAATATTATTGGAATTCGTTTTCCAATTATTGTAGGACCTGGTTTAAACTATAGAGGAGTAGCAGCAGGTATATCAGATATGGCGCTATTTTCTAAAAAAAGAAAACCAATAACAATCGCCATGGTTTCCAGTTCCTTAGACTTAATCTATATAAAAGATGCCGTATCAATAATAATAAAAATTATGAATTCTAATTCTAAATTAAAATGTATTTATAATTGTCCTTCATATAGAACTAATGCAAAAAAGATATCTGATAGCTTTAACTCAGAGAATAATAAAAAATATATTAGTTTAAAAAGTCTGAGTACTGGAGCCACTTACCCAATAATGAAAAGTAATTTAATAAAAAATGATATAAAATTTAGCTTAAGTTATGATCTTAGTAAAACTATAAAAGATTGGTTAAAAGAATTATAATTTTATACTAAATTACATTCCACACTACCAAGTTTATTAAAATCCATCATAATATTATCACCAGGAATAACAGTTAAAGGTTTTATAGATGTTCCAGTAATAATAACCTGTCCTTTATTAACAGGTATATTTAAAGAACTTAATTCATTAATTAACCAAGTTAAAGCTATCAATGGGCTCCCTAAAACATTACTTCCTATTCCTGTTGCAGCTAATTCATTATTTTTATAACAACTAACTTTAAAATTTTTAAAATCTATATTTTTAAAATCATATATAAAATCTTTATTAAATACATAATCTCCAGCGCAAGCATTATCTGCTATCAACAAATCACATCCCACCCTATGAAAGTTTTTAAATCTTGAATCAGGAATTTCTATAGCCGGTCCTACACTCTCAATATTCTCTAACACCTCATCAAGAGTATACTCTTCAGACTGAGGAAAAACATCCTTAAGTAACTTAAAAGCAAATTCGGCCTCTACTTTTTTCATTTGATTATTTTTTAAAGAAACTGAAGATCCAGATTCATTAAATCTTTCTTTAATTAATCTTCCAGCAATAGGTTCTTCAACTCCTATATGTTTTTGGCCTTCTATGCTTGTTGCCGCTATCTTCCATCCAACTAAGCTACTTTTACTAGTTTTTTCATAATCAGATTGAATTTTATAAGCCTGTATTTTATTCTCTGGAATTAACAAATGATCCATATTTGTATGAATTAACCTTTCATTCCATGCTTTTAAGTATTCACTAGAATCTATTTTAGGCAATATAAACTCTCCATTAATAAATTATATATTGTCTGAACCTAAAGAAACAGATCTAATATGGTCCGAATCTTTTGGGGCTGCTCCAATCCCTTTAGCAAATGAAGACTTACCCGCAGCTATAAAATTTTCTAGTACACCTAACCCTTCTACTTCTACTTTAACTTTGGAATTAATTTCAACTGGCCGAGAATTAGCTGGAGTACCTGTTAATATAAGATCCCCTTTATTAAAAGTTATTGATCTTGATAAATCGGTTAATAAATATTCAGGTGACCATAACATATCATTAGTATTTGACTTTTGAACAATTTTATCATTTACGTAAGTTTTAATACTTTTATTTCTATAGTCCCAATTTAAAGCTATATCTGGACCTACTACTCCTAAAGTATCGGTTCCTTTTACTCTAACCATACTATTTTCATCAGTATCTCTAAAATCATGCAAGCCAAAATCATTAGCAATAGTATAGCCCATAATATATTTGTGAGCCTCTTCAAAATTAATATTTTTAGTTTTTCTTCCAACGACTAATGCTATTTCTCCTTCATAATTTAAAAATTTACATCCCGCAGGCCTAAAAACTTTTTCTAAATGATAATTTAAACAAGAAACTGGTTTTAAAAAATAAGTAGGTGCTTCTGGTTGTAATCTTTTTAACTCATCTAATCGGGACTTATAGTTAAGATGAACACAAACTATAATTTTAGGTTTAACTGGAAATAAAAATTTAAAATTTGAATTTTTTATTCTTTTTTCATCAAAATTATTATACTGAAAGTTTTCACCGTATAAAGTTTTAGGTTTTCCATTAAGTAAAATTTTTCTAACAGTTTTCATATCACAAAAAATTATTATTTTAAAAAAATTAATTATAATATAAAATTATTACATAATAAAAATAAACTTTAAAAGGAAAATAAATGAAAACTATTATTATATTACTAAGTACGTTATTTTTAATCTCTTGTTCTGTATATGAAAGCGTTAAAGAAAATGCCAATGACGCATATGAGTGGACAAAGGAAAAAGCAAATTCGGCAGTAGATGAAGTAGATGAAGCGATTTCAGAATAAATTTTAAAATTTTTGGAGGTTTTATGGCAAGTCATGCAACAGGAGATGGAAATATTCCAACAAGAGATGCTAAGAAAAAAGGCTTAACTAGGATTATGACGGTAGGAGGTGTATATGGTACTAGAAACTACACAGTCAAGGATCTTAGAGATCAAAAAGGAAAAAAAGTTATGGTAGAGACTGTACCTTTTTCAATTGAAGAAGCTTCTGCAGCAGAAGAAGCCGGAATAGATACAATGAAAGTAAGATTTGATCCCAATAATCCAGAATTAGCAATTAACATAAGAAATGCAGCACCAAATACTTTTATGGCGTTTTCTGTACCATTAATTGCTGCTGCAAGTGAAACAGAAGCTATACGTCTTGCATACAAAGCAATGGAAATAGGAGCTGATGCTGTTATGACTCAATGGAGTCCAAAACTTATTTCAGCCGTAACCGAAGCTGGAGTTCCCGTTCAAGCTCATGCCGGATTAGTACCTAGAAGAAGCACTTGGACAGGGGGCCTAAAAGCAGTAGGAAAAAACATTGATGAAGCAATGTGGATTTATAATCAAATAAAAATATTTGAAGAAGCTGGAGCTTATGCTGTAGAAGTTGAAGTAATTCCCGAAGAACTTTTAATTGAAATTAGTAAAAGAACAAAATTGCTAACTTCCTCAATTGGAGCAGGAAGTGGAGGAGATATTCAATTTCTTTTTGCTGATGATATATTAGGCAATAACGGACCTCCATATCCAAGGCATTCAAAACAATATAGAAACTTTTATAAAATGAAAAAAGATATGCAACAAGAAAGAATAGGAGGTTTTACCGACTTTATAAATGATGTTAAAAATGGAAAATTTCCGCAAAAAGAACATGTTGTATTGGCACCTGATGGTCTAATAAGTTCATTCTTAAAAAAAATTAAGGAAGAATAATGGGAAAATTATTAAATACAAAACAGATAGAGTTTTTTAATAATAATGGCTTTATATTTCCTTTAAAAATAATGTCTTCAGAAATGACACACAAATATAGAAAAAAACTTGAAATATATGAAAATAGTAAAGGCCATACTCTTTCTGGAATAGATAGGCACAAATCACACTTGTTATTTCACTGGGTATACGAAATTGTAACAAATCAAAATATTCTTGATGCAATTGAAGATTTGTTAGGTGAAAATATACTATGTTGGAGTTCTAATTTTTTTATTAAAGAACCTAATGATAATACTTATGTTACGTGGCATCAAGATTCTGAATATTGGGGCCTAGAACCCGATGACGTTATTACCGCATGGATTGCACTTTCTGATGCCAATATTAATACAGGTCCAATGGAAGTCATTCCTAAAAGTCATAGATGGAAAAATCAAATTCATGAAGAAACTTTTCAAAAAAACAATCTGTTATCAAGAGGTCAGAAAATTAAGAATATACCCAATTCAGATAAAGCAGTCGCAATGCCATTAAATGCTGGAGAAATTTCCTTACACCATGTAAAACTTGCTCATTCATCAAAAATAAATAAAACTTCAGATAGAAGAATAGGTCTAGCTATTAGATATACTAGCACTGCTGTAAAGCAAAAAAATAGTTCTAAAGATTCAGCCTTATTAGTAAGAGGAAAAGATAATTTTTTAAATTTTATTCACGAAGTTCCGCCAAAAAATGACAACGATATAAAGGCAACAAAGAATCATAAAATAGCTTCAGAACTTCACACTAAAATTTTAATGAAATAGAGACTAAGTACTGGATTTTATATGCACATCAGATCTTTTATAAACATCATTTTGTAATGAAAGCCCTAAACCTGATCCATTTGGAACATCTATATAACCCTTATTAATAGGTGGTAAATCTGTAACTAAATCAGAATACCAACCATAATAAAAAGCTCTAACTATTTCCTGAATATGACAATTAGCATTAGACAAAGCTAAATGTGTACTTGCTGTCAAGGTTACTGGTCCTGTACAATCGTGAAAAGCAATAGGCAAATGCCATACTTCAGTCATTGATGATACTTTTCTAGCTTCTGATATTCCCCCTCCCCAAGAAATATCCATTATCACTTGAGATAAACCATTTAATTCCAACAATGATCTATAATCTGCTCTTCCTCCACGAGTTTCTCCAACAGATATAGGCGCAGAAGTAGCCTTACAAACTTCTCCTAAAGTTGACAAATGATCCATAAATACTGGGTCTTCTATCCACATCAAATCAAACTTTTCAAGCTCTTTACAAATTTTAATTGCCTGTGGTTTATTCCATAAAGAATGTAACTCAGCCATTATATCAATTTTATTTCCTAAAGAATCTCTAATTTTTTCAAATGGTTCTAGAGATTTTTTCATATCCAAAGAAGAAATATACTGCCCCTGAGATTTTTCTGCCGCAAAATCAAAAGGCCAAATTTTCATTGCATTTATATCCATTTCTAATAAAGAATTTGCTAATTCTACAGGACTATTTAAAAAAGCGTCTAAATCTTCATATTTACCCTTCTTTTCTAAGCCAAAATTTCTTGTTCCTTGAATAGGAAGCTTTCTTATATAGTGAGAACCAGCACATGTATTATAAACCCTAATATTATCTCTAACTTTGCCTCCTAATAAATTATATATTGGTTGAGATGTAGCCTTACCCCACAAATCCCACAAAGCTATATCCACTGCTGAAGAACCTCTTCTTTCTGCAGAAGAACCGACAAATCCAGTATATCCAATTATTTTTTTTTGATGTTTTTCTATATCTAAAGGGTTTTTTCCTACTAGGTATGGAGCAATAATTTCATGAATATGAGCTTCTGCTGACATTGGTCCATAAAAAGTTTCTCCAAGACCTATCAAACCTTCATTCGTTTTTATTTCTACTAAAAGTAAATTAGGAAATTCTTCAATCCTTATCGTATCTATACCTAAAACTTTCATTTTTATCTTCCTTATGTCATATGATATTGTTGTATATAAATTATAACAAGGAATTATAAATAATGTTAGATATTAATGGAATAGCCCATATAGCTTTATCTGTAAAAGACTTAAAAAAATCTAAGCCTTTTTATAAAGAGTTACTTCCTTTTTTAGGTCTTAAGTTAATACATGATGGAGAAGAATCTTGTTATCACGTAGGATCAAGAACAGGTATTTTAATTCAACAAATTAATAATTTAGATGATTCAAGTGACTTTAGTCAAAATAATATTGGTTTACACCATCTATGCTTTCGAGCACGTGCTAAAGAAGATATTAATAAACTTGCTAAAAAATTATTATCAATGAAAACTCACATAGTTCGTGGGCCATTAGAAGGATTATGGGCTCCAGGATATTATTATATTTTATTTGAGGACCCTGATGGTATTCGTTTAGAAGTAAATTTCGTACCCGGAAAAGGTTTACTCGATGAAAATAAAAAATTTAACACTAACAATGATTATTTATAATCAATCGTAATATAATAATTTCTTATAGAGAAAATATTTTTTAAATTAATCTCAAACTACTGGACACATTCCTCCATCAACATTAATTGCAGTTCCAGTAATATATGAGCTTCTATCTGATGATAAAAAGGCAACTAAATTTGCATAATCAATTTCTTCTCCTACTTTACCCATTGGAACTTTCTTTGACAATTCTTCATATAAAGTTTCAACGTCTGAATTGTGAGCTTTTCTTTCCCATTGAGAACTTTTAATTAACCCAATACAAATAGCATTAACCCTAATGTTATATGGTGCAAATTCATTAGATAAGGATTTTGTTAAATTTATTCCTGCCGCTCTAGTTACAGAAGTCGGAAGTTGTGCTGCATTTGGTGCTTTTCCTCCTCCAATTGTAGCATTTATTATTGAACCAGATTTTAAAGATTTCATATTAGGTAATACCAAACGGCACATTCTTACGGCGGCCATCAATTTTAAATTTATATCATCTTCCCAATTCTGATCTGTAACACTTTCAAAACTAAAAGCTGATGATGCACCAGCGTTATTAACTAAAACGTCAATATTTCTAAATTTTGAAATAGTTTTTTCTACTAAATTCTTACATTGATCTACATTAGTTACATCACACTCAATATCTAAAATTTCATTCTTTGTTTCTTCTCTAATGATTTGAGCTTTTTCTTTAAGATAACCCCCTCTTCTCCCACATATAACAACTTTAGCACCTTGTCCAGACAACAGCTTTGCAGAAGCAAAACCTAAACCATCACTTCCCCCAGTAATAAGAATAACTTTATCTTTTAAATTTAAATCAAACATAATTAAAATTTCCCTTCAGCTATAATATCTCTTTTATAAAAATTTTCTATTTCAGCCTTTGAGTACCCAAGATCTTTTAATATATTTTTATTATCCATACCCCTAGTGGCCATATGAATTCCAGGAGTACATTTTGTATCTGAAAATTTCCATGGAAGCCCGGGAATTTTTATTGTACCACCTTTGCCATCATCAATATCTCTTATAACATGCCAATGTTTTCCCCATTCTCCTTCAGCGAAATCTTTCATGCTTCTTAATTTACCAACAGCTAGTCCTACTTCACCAACTTGGGCTTCTAAATCTTCAACACTCCTAAAAGTTGAAGCCCAATCATTAACCTCTTTCATTAATTTTTTATAATTTTTTCGTCTTAACTTAGCTGTTTTATAAATAGGATTTTCCAACAAATCCAAACGCCTCATCATTCTTGCATAACGTGTAAAAACTATTCCTAAAATTGGACTAGCTGCAATAACTACTATTTCTCCAGTAGATAATTTTATATAGGGTGAGTCTGGGGCTGAAAGAGCAAAAGGCTCACCATCTCTATCATCTATTCCGGCAAGTTCAGCGTGAGCTCTTTCATTTACCGCAATCATAGTAGCTGCTAATGAAACATCAATATGCTGACCTTTTCCTGATTTTTCTGAGTTATATAATGCAGCTAAACAAGAAACTGCAGCCTCCAAACCAGTATAAACATCTGCATGAGAAAAGTCACTCTGCATATTATTATAATCTTTTAAGTCAGTTCTAACATGCTTAAATTTAGTGTACGCTGTACCACATTCGGCGTGTATAGTAGGAGCAAATGCAGCTCTTCCTCTTAGTGGGCCTTCTTGTCCATAACCACTTATCGAAACATAAACTACTTTTTTATTAAATAATTTAATATTTTCATAATCCAAATCAAAAGCTGCTAATGTCCCAGGTCTAAAATTTTCAGCTATAATATCTGCATCCTTACATAATTTTTTAACTATTTCTCTTCCTTCTGGCATATTTAAGTCTAATGAAATACATTTTTTTCCAATATTCTGTTGAACAAAATAATGAGAAAAATTTCCGCTAATAGGTTTACCTAGTCTTGCTAAATCCCCAGTTTCTGGATGCTCTATTTTGATAACTTGTGCTCCCATATCAGAAAGCATTTTGGTAAAATGAGGTCCAGCTAAAACTCTTGTAAAATCTACTACTTTTATTCCTTCTAATGGTCCAGTCATCTTCATTTCCCTTTATAATTTATATTTTGAGTATTTCCAGCTAGATAAGAAACGCCTTTTTTGGAATCCTCTGAAGCTAAAACTTTTCTATTCGATTTTTTCATTTCTTTATCAGCCATTTTAATTCCACTGTTAGCAGTTATATTAGCAATTTTTTTTATTTCTTTAAAAGCTACAGTAGGTCCATGAGATAATTGCTTAGAAAAAGAAATTGCTGAATTCAATAACTGGACATCTGGTACCACCATATTAATTGCACCCCATTTTTCTAAAGTTTTAGGATCATAACGCCTCCCAAACATAGCTATTTCTTTTGCTCTTGATAAACCAACTCTATTGACTAACCTTTGAATTCCCCCTGATAAGGGCATTAAGCCTACAGATGTTTCAACTAGACCAATTCGTGCAGTATCAGAAGCTATAATGAAATCACAACCTAAAGCTAATTCAAAACCTCCTCCTAAAGCTGCTCCTTTAATTGCTGCTACTGAAGGAATATCAACTGCCTCTATTACATTTATTAATCTCATAGGATCATTATTTGATTTTGGTTTAGAAAGAAATTTAGGATCTGCTCCTGCAGAAAAATGTTTCAATTTAGTAGAAATTAATATTGTTCTAGCTCCATTTTTTTTAGATAACGTTATTTTTTTTTCTAATGAATCTAAAAATTGATCATTTAATAAGTTATTTGGGAGATTATTTAGCATTAAAATAGCCAATTTATCATCCATATTCATCACTACTAATTCTTTTTTCATTTTTATTCCCTTAATTTAAAATATTATTTTCCTAAATTTTTAATCATCTGATCTACATGTTTCTCAAAATCATTTTTCTTTTTAATAAAAATTAAATCTATTTGTATTAATATGCCTTGAACTCTATGAAGCTCAACTATGTCAAAAACACTATAACCAATTTCTTGCATATATTTTATATGTTCAAAAAAATTAGGAACTCCAATATTATATTGCCCCATAAAAGGCACTTCTAAAATTATTACTTTAGCATTCTGGACAAGTCTTTTCCCTCCTTTTAAAATTGGTAACTCTGCACCTTGGCAATCTATTTTAATCAAATCAAAAGTATAATTAGAAGAAAAAGTTTTATCTAAGGTTGTAGTCAATCTTTTTATTTTTTCACAATCTTTAAAATAAGACGTATTCTCTCTAAATATTGAATCACCGGTATTTTTTTTTTCAAACCAAGTGACATTTTGTTCTTTTTCATCAAATAAAAGATTTAAAAAATTAATATTATCGTTTCTATTACTAAGAAGATTTAATTCTTCATAATTAATTGCTTCAACCAAAGTATATAAAGCATTTGGAAATACTTTCTTCCTAACTTCCATAGACCACTTACCTTTATGTGCACCTATATCTAAAATATTTTTTGCCTCAAAACCAAATGACTGTAATTTTCTCAAAGCTTTAATTAACATCTTATTTATCCGTATATTGCTTTCTGCTTATTAACTAAAGGAGGACAGCGATGATCATCATAATATTCTTCTTGACAATCAAAACAGTAAAAACATTCATTCATATTTATTTTACCAGAACTTTGAATAGCTTGAGTGGGACATGATTTTTCACATAAATGACATGGATTTCCACATTCCTTTCTTCTTTTTAGAATGTTTAGAATCCTAAACTTGCCTCCCAACACTAAAAAAGCTCCTAAAGGACACAAATATCTGCAATAAAATCTATTTACAAATATTGATATAAAAAGTAATGCCAGTGCATAACATAAATATTTAAAAGACCTATCAAACTTTAAAGTTATAGCTGTTTTAAAAGGCTCAACTTCTGTCATAATTAACGCCAAATCTAAATCATAAAACATTAATATAAATATCATTAATAATATAAAATACTTAAGATTTAATAAAATTTTGTGAAATTTTTCTTTAATCTCAATTTGTTTAACTCTTAAAAATCTTGCTACCACATTTACTAATTCTTGTAATGCCCCAAAAGGACATAACCAACCGCAAAAGAACCCTCTACCAACTACAAAAAATGAAATTAAAGTAACTATACTAACAACTGTAATAAGTGGGTCAAATACTATTACAGAATAATTAAAGTTTTCAGTAACCAATAACTGCACATAATTTAAAATATTTACAATTGTCAACTGTGCTCCAGCTGTCCACCCAACCCATACCAAACAAAAAACTAGACTACCAATCCTTACAAAATTAAATATTTTTCTGCTTCTCGCTAGGTTATTTTGATAGAAAAATATAAAAAAGCATACAAGAAAGAACAACATTAAAATAAACAAATTTTTTGATTGTAATTTCCAAGCAGAAATCCAATTATTATTCATATTTTGTTCTAACATTGGTTCTATAATAAGACGACTAGGTGGAATATAACTAAGACTTACTTGTCTTTCTGCTTCATGAATTTTGCTAAACCTTGAAGCAAAATTTATAACTAGATTCCATTCTTGAGCTGGGTCAAATTCATCTGGATTATCTATAAATAATAATGCTATCTCATTAAAAAACCTTGGAGTAGAATCCTCTATATTCCTTGTAAACATAAAATTGGTCCTATCCGTTGTTCTAAAGGAAAATTTTTTTCCATTTTGCTCAATATAAATTCTATCAAAGTGATTTTTAGATAACCCTTTAGTTTCACAATTTTTCCTTGAAATACTTGTTTTATGTTCAAGACATCTAAGAGGAGTTAGCACAGAGAAAGATCCCCTAGTAGAAACAAAAAACCCTTTGGCATTAGATGATCTTCCACTTCTAGCAAAATTTTTTATATAAGCTGTTTTTCCTACAATATTTTGTCCAATTCCAACTGGATTAGCATATGTAAAATAAATATCTAAAAATATTTTCTCATCATCAATATTCTTATATTCAAAGTCCTTCTTATACTCTATCCGGCCTTTATCACCTTTTGTAATAAATGAAAAATAATTTTCTAAATAACTATTTTCCTCATTTATAAACTTATTTCCTTCATTTTTCTGAAGAATAATTTTTCCATTATTATTCTTAATAAACTTAGCCAACCCTATCGAGCCATCTTTTAATAATTCTATCCATGTCATGGGTTTATAAGTCTCATGGTCTAAAGTTTTTTTGTTATCTACAAAACCAGGAATTGAGACAATTCTTGCAACCTTATTTGAAGCAAGTTTTATAGACTGATGCATTAAAATAGAGGTAATAGTTGCATCTGTGACACCATCAATTTTCTTTGTTTCATCAACTAAATCTACATTTACTGACAAACCATTAATAGTTTTATTATTATACTGAGAAACAAATCTATAAAGCACACCTTCTTCTTTTCCTTCAACAATTACACCACTATCATATAAAAAAAGAGGTTCTGAATGAGAAAGTAATTTAGCGTTTAATATTTTTCCCTGTGGAGATATGCATACTAAAATATTAAATGGAGAAGAAGCAAAACCTTTAGAATCTGCAAAATTAGAAGAAATAAAAGCATATCCAAATAATTTCTTGTCTTTAAAAATTTCATAAATATTTTCGTTCTTGCTACTAGGAATAATTTCATCTACGGTATCTAAAATACTTTGCACTTGGTGCAAATGTATCATTGAAGCTTCTTCGATACTTTTATCTGCATATGTAAAATTAATATTGAAAATTACAAAAAGGAAAAAAAATATTACTAATTTATTTAACTTCAAACTTATAGTCCTTAAATTGTTCTCTTAATGCAAGTTTTTGTATTTTTCCAGTAGCAGTATGAGGCAAAGAATCTACAAATTCAACAGAATCAGGCATCCACCAAGATGCAATTTTATCTTTTAAGAAACTCAAAATTTCATCTTTAGTGACCTCTTTATTTTCGTTTTTTACTAATATTAATAGCGGTCGTTCATCCCATTTTGGGTGAAATATCCCTATTACAGCAGCCTCCATAATTGAAGGATGTCCTGCAGCAAAATTTTCTATTTCTATAGAACTGATCCATTCTCCTCCAGATTTAATAACGTCTTTTGTTCTGTCTGTAATTTGCATATATCCATCAGCATCTATCGTTGCTACATCTCCTGTTAAAAACCAATCTTCCTCTCCATGTGTTTCACTACTTTCTAAATTCAAATAGCCAGAACATATCCATGGCCCTCGTATCCACAAATTCCCAAAAGCCTTCCCGTCATTAGGAAGCGTTACCCCATTATCGTCAGTAATTTTAAGTTCAACACCATATACTGGTCTACCCTGTTTAACAGCCAAATCAAATTTTTCAGTCAAATTAACATTATCATGCTTTAATAAAGGTCTATTTATAGTTCCTATAGGAGAAGTTTCTGTCATTCCCCAACAGTGAATAACATCAACACCATATTTTTCATAAAACTTTTCCATCATAAACCTAGGGCAAGCAGAACCACCTATAACGCATCGCGTTAAAGATTCTAATTTTTTTCCAGATTTTTCTAAATATTCAAATAACATTAACCATATTGTTGGCACTGCAGCTGTAAATGTTACTCGCTCATTCTCAATCAACGATTGTACACTTTTACCATCTAAATTTCTTCCAGGTAATACTAATTTAGCACCTACCATTGTAGCTGCATAAGGTATACCCCATCCATTAGCATGAAACATTGGCGCTACAGGCATTATTACATCTCTTGCTGAAATGCTCATAGCGTCTGCTGCAGCGGCTGCTAGAGAATGAATTACGGTAGATCTATGGGCATATAGAACTCCTTTTGGATTTCCTGTCGTTCCAGATGTATAACATAAAGATGAAGCAGTTTTTTCATCAAATGAAGGCCAAGAAAAATTACCATCTTCATTTTGAAGCATATCTTCATAACAAATTAAATTTTTAATAACTTCAGATTTTGGCATATCGTTCTTAGCACACAAAACTATAAATTTTTCAACATTTTTTAAATCTGCTTTTAAATTTTCTACTAACGGTAAAAATTCAGCATCTAAGAATAAAAATTTATCTTTTGCATCATTAGCAATAAATGAAATTTGTTCTGGAAACAACCTTGGGTTAATAGTATGACATATTGCACCAATTCCAGAAACTCCATAATATAACTCATAATGCCTTACATTACTCCAAGCCATAGTCCCAATAGTATCCCCTTTTTTTATACCAAGCTTTATGAGGGACTGGGCTAACTTTTTAGATCTTAAATTAACAATTTCATAGTTAGATCTACCAATAGACCCATCTGTATTACAACTGACTATTTCAGTATTTCCATGATAATGGGCTGCGTAATCTATCAATGAAGATATAAGTAAAGGTTTATCAGTCATCAAGCCTTGCATAAAAAAATCCTTTTTAAAAAATTAGTACTACTCTAATATATACATAATATATATAAAATTTATTATAAATAATTATATTAGAGGTATTCTGTGTCAATAAAAATAGCAATAATAGGATCTGGGCCTTCAGCTTTCTATACTGTCCAAAATTTACTTAAAGCTAACTTAGACTGTGAGATTGATATAATAGAAAAAATTTTTAGTCCTTATGGACTTGTTAGATATGGAGTTGCTCCAGATCACCAAAGCACAAAAAATGTTATTAGGGTATTTGAAAGAGCACTTTTAAATGAAAAAGTAGAATTTTTTGGAAATGTTGAAATAGATAACAAGCCTTCTCTATATGAATTAATGAAAATATATGATGCTGTAGTTATCACAACTGGAATGTCAAAAGATAGACCCCTAAATATAAATGAAAAAAATATGAATGGGTATTATGGAGCGACAGAATTTGTCAATTGGTACAATGGACATCCACATTTTAATAATTTAAACCCTAATTTAGACACAGATACAGCAGTTGTAATAGGAAATGGTAATGTAGCCATTGACTGTGCAAGGTTATTAGTTAAAAATAAAGAAGAATTAAAAAACTCTGACATAGCTACTTATGCCTACAAAGCCTTAATTAATTCATCTATCAAAAAAGTTTATATAATTGGGAGAAGAGGACCTCTAGATGCTAAATTTACGACAGTAGAAATAAGAGAAATGGGAGAATTATTAGATTGTAATGTAATACTTGCAAACGGTACTTTAAATAATATTGATAAAAATTTATTAAATGAAGATTTAGACAAACAATATAGAATATTAACTAATTTTCCAGAAATACAAAACATTGAAAAACAAAAAAGGAAAATTATTGAATTTAAATTTCACGCTAACCCTATAGAAATATTAGGAGGAGATAACGTAACAGGATTAAAACTTAAAAACAACCTATCAAATAATACTGATGTATCTAAGAATTTTGTAATTAATTGTGGAATAATTATTAGTGCTATTGGATACGAAGGAGAAAAAATATCCAATGTTAAAACTGACATTAATGGAATGATTATTCATAAAAATAACTTTGTACAAAAAGGATTGTATGTAGCCGGTTGGATATCTAGAGGTCCTAGTGGAGTTATAGGAACAAACAAGCATGATGGCGCTAAAGTTGCACAACATATAACAAATAATATTAAAGATGAAAATAAACCAGGTAGAAAAGCACTAAAAACTATTTTAAAAAATCTTTCCATAGACTATATATCTAAAAAGAATTGGGTATCAATAAATGAAGAAGAGATAAATAGATCTAAAGGAGAATTTCCTAGATTAAAATTTACTTCTAATGAAGAAGTATTAAAATTTTTAAATAAATAATTAAATAGGTATAAATATGACTCTTGATAAAGAAACTTTTAATATTTTTCTTTCTAGTATTGAGAAATTTGTAAAAAATAAATTAATTCCTAGAGAAGAAGAAGTAGTAAATAGTAATGAAATACCCATAGAAATAATTTCAGAAATGAAAGAAATTGGAATATTTGGACTATCTATTCCTAAAGAATATGGAGGAAGCAATCTAACCATGGAAGAAGAAGTAAAAGTGGCTTTTGAATTAGGAAAAGCTTCTCCAGCATTCCGTTCTATTGCCGGCACTAATATAGGAATAGGATCTCAAACAATTGTAATGGCAGGAACCAAAAAACAAAAAGAAAAATATCTTCCAAAATTTGCTACAGGAGAATTTATAGGTTCATTTGCCCTAACTGAGCCTGATGCTGGATCTGACGCAATGTCTATTCAAACAAAAGCTGAAAAAGTTGGAAATAAATACATCATAAATGGAACAAAAAGATATATAACCAATGCTCCTATTGCAAATGTATTTTCTGTAATGGCAAGAACTAAGCCAGAAAAACTTTCTTCTTCTATATCTTGTTTTTTAGTTGATGCAAATTTAGATGGGATAATAATTGGTAAGCCTGATACCAAAATGGGACAAAGAGGAGCTATTACATCAGATATAACTTTTAATAGCTGTGAAGTTCCCGAAGAAGCGTTATTAGGAGAAAAAGAAGGTATTGGTTTTACTACTGCGATGAAAGTTTTGGATAAAGGACGATTACATATTTCTGCAATCTGTGTAGGTCTCGCTCAAAGACTTTTAGAAGAATCATTAAACTATTCTATAAACAGAAAACAATTTGGAGAACCAATATCTAAATTTCAATTAATACAAGCTATGATTGCAGATAGTAAA
>TARA_B100000686_G_scaffold138210_1_pt1 | contig 19026 bp, 20 predicted proteins | sample TARA_B100000686 | Tara Oceans TARA_B100000686 (sample SAMEA2622733) | marine metagenome | biome: marine biome (ENVO:00000447); feature: marine epipelagic mixed layer (ENVO:xxxxxxxxx); material: "saline water (ENVO:00002010), including plankton (ENVO:xxxxxxxx)" | depth 150 m
TCGATATAGCAGCCTTTTCAGCCTTCATATTACTTATTGGTAGACTTGGAGACACTGAATTGGCTGCATCAAACATAGCATTTAACATAAGTATGCTGGCATTTATGCCTATGATCGGTTTAGGAATAACAGTTTCTATTTTGGTAGGGCAATCGTTAGGTGCTAATAAACCCGCCAAAGCAAAAATGGCCACTTTTTCTGCCATTCAAATGTCATTTACTTACATGATCATCCTTGCTTTACTTTACCTACTAATACCTACAGTGTTTATCTACCCTTTTTCTGCAAAAGCTGACCCTAACGAGTTCGAAGCTATAAAAAGCCTTGCTTTAGTTGCTTTGAGATTTATAGCTCTTTGGTCAATATTTGATTCCTTAGCAATAATATTTTCCTCTGCTCTCAAAGGAGCGGGAGATACAGCTTTTATCATGATCACTATATGTGTGACAGCATCGCTAGTATTGATCGCCCCTACTTTTTTAATAATTGAGATCTTCGATTTAGGTCTGAACGCGGCATGGTGTTCGGGTCTCGCCTACATCATTTGTCTTGGATTTATTTATGCCCTTCGATTTAAATCCGGCAAATGGGAAACGATGAGAGTTATAGAGGATCAGCCAATAAAATAGTCCTAAAGGAAATTCGATAAGTCGATGAAAACAGGTTAACATAAACGTTTTGCACGTATTTTCCAAATCAGCAAATATCTGAACTATAAGAGTTGGGTTAACCATGTCCGGTGACAAGAACAATAAAATGATTCTGGGTGCTTTTATGCAAGCTGCAAATTGTTCCAATTACGCAGCTTCTTGGCGCCATCCTGAAACAATGACCGATTTCCTAACTCCAGAGTATTTCCAAAGAATAGCTCGGACCCTTGAAGATGGAAAATTTCACTTCGCCTTCATTGACGATCGCTTGGCAATGCCTGGTATCTATAGGGACTCTATCGAGGATTCGTTGATACATGGAGTAAGAGTCGTTAAATTTGATTTAATCCCGATTGTAATGGCTATGGCGATGTCCACTGAAAACCTAGGTGTAGGAGCAACATATTCCACCACCTATCATGGACCTTTTCACATAGCTAGGTTATTCGCCACCCTGGACCATATGACAGGTGGAAGAGTTGGATGGAACGTCGTAACTTCATTAAACGATGAAGAGGCTCAGAATTTTGGCTTGGAAAATCACTTGAAACACGATCAACGTTATGATCAAGCTGATGAGGTAATGGAAATTATAGAGGGTCTATGGGACACATGGGCTGATGATGCATTAATAGCGAATAAGGAAGAGGGAATATTCGCAGACCCTGACAAAGTCCGGAGATTAGAATATACGGGATCATATGTAAAATCTCGAGGCCCTTTGACCGTTCCTCGGCCTCCACAAGGCCACCCTGTTGTCATGCAAGCTGGGCAAAGCTCAAGAGGAAGAGATTTCGCTGCAAAATGGGGTGAAGTGATTTTCGCCGTTTTCAAAACGATAGAGGAAGGCAAAAGAATCGGTGAAGATATACGTGAAAGGGCTGCTAAATATGGAAGAAACCCGCAGGACATAAAAATAGTAACTGCTGCGTATGCTATTCCTGGAACTACGACCGAATCAGCCACCGAAAAAATGAAATTCATTGAAAGCCTTGCAACCACCACTGATAAATTAACCCTTTTATCTGAACTCCTTAATTTCGACTTTGGAGCCTACGATATGAATCACCAGCTGACACCAGAACAGCTGAACAGCATATCAGGATCCAGAGGAATGGCGGAGCAGTTTATGAAAGAAGGTAAAGAACCAACAATTTCTGAATTCATAGATGCTAGCAACAGAGGTACGATCCACGAATTACCTGTTTTTTGCGGCACACCAAACAATATTGCTATCGAGATGACCGAATGGTTCACAGAAGGTGGCTGCGATGGTTTTATGCTTGCTGCTACTCATGTACCTGGCGCCTATGAAGATTTTGTCCGTATGGTAATACCCAAACTTCAGGAAATGGGAACCGTTCAAAGTGAGTACACTGGCCAAACTATGAGAGAAGGCCTAGGGCTAGAGAGACCTACGAGTCAATATTTCGGCCGACCACAATAAATCCACAAAGCAATGGAGTGTATTTGTTATGTCTAAGCAGCCTAATATAGTTTTAATAATGTCGGACGATCTAGGATATGAAGTAGTAGGAGCCAATGGAGGTACTTCGTATAAAACTCCATGTATAGATGCATTGGCAGGTAAAGGTATGCGTTTTGAAAACGCACATGTCATGCCACTTTGTACACCAACCCGACTTTCATTAATGACCGGGAAATACAACTTTCGCAACTATATCGGATTTGGATTAATCAAACCAAATGAAGTCACCTTTGGCCATCTCCTCACTGACGCCGGATATAGCACCTGTATAGCCGGAAAATGGCAATTATTCTCATACAATCCACTAGACCAAAATCCAGAGGAAAGATCCACTGGGCAAAAAATAGAAGATTCCGGATTTGAAGAATTTTGTGTCTGGCACCCTCATCACACAGAAGAGAAAGGTTCCCGTTACAAAAATCCAGTTATCTACGAAAATGGTAGCTTCCGATCTGATACCGACGGGAAATACGGGGAAGATATATTTTGCGATTACATAATAGATTTCATAGAGAGAAAAAAAGACGGTGACAAACCCTTCTTTGCCTATTGGCCAATGGCAGCCACACACAAACCACATGAACCAACTCCGGACAGTCCTGAATGGGACACTTTCGATCCTCCTTCTAATCTTTCAGTAGGTGCGAAAACCTGGGCAGAACTAGAAGATGGCTCCTGGGAAGATGACCCCAAATTTTATAGGGACATGGTGGAATATCACGACAAAGTTGTAGGCAGACTAATGACCTATCTGGAGGATCAAGGACTAGAGGAAGATACCCTTGTAATTTATCTCGGTGACAACGGAAGTCCAGACGATGTTTGCTCGATGATGCATGAGCATAATGAGATTTGTGGTGGCAAAGGAAAAACCAATGACCGTGGAACTCATGTTCCTCTAGTTTGTTCGATGCCAGAAACTATACCATCCGCAACCGTGCAGACGGATTTAATTGAAGCAACAGATTTTCTGCCAACTATTTTTGAAGCCGCAGGTCTAGATTTCCCTGAAGGTTACATTATTGATGGTAGATCTTTCTATTCTCAATTAAAGGGAGAAAAGGGGCATCCTAGAGACTGGATGTTCTTTCACTTCGAGCCAATGAATAGGAGACATGGACCTGGCGACCAAAAGAAAATCAGGTTCCTTCGAGATCATAAGTGGAAATTGTACGAAACTGGGGAATTACATGATTTGCAGTCAGATCCAGACGAAGATGTGCCTATTTATGAAATCGAGGATTCCGAAACACAATCAGCAGCTAGAAAACGATTGCAACCTATATTTTCTCAAATGGTCAACTAATAATGGATCGCTAATTAGTCTTTTCTTAAATCTAAAGATGCAGAATTAATACAGTAACGAAGACCAGTTGGTTGAGGCCCATCTGGAAAAACATGGCCAAGATGAGCACCACAAGACTTACAAATTACCTCAGTCCGAACCATCCCTAAGGTAGTATCTTCCTCTTCTTCTATCTGATCATTTACAAGTGGTTCGTAAAAACTTGGCCATCCGCACATCGAATCATATTTGGTCTCTGAGGAAAAAAGTTCTTCCCCACAGCACACACACAAGTAGGTTCCATCCTCTGTTGTATCCCAATACTCGCCAGTGAATGGTCTCTCTGTAGCTTTATTTCGGGTTACTTCAAATTGCATTGGAGTGAGTTTATCTCGATACTGTTCATCGTCTTTTTGATCAGCCATATTTCTTTATCCCCATAATTTAAGTAATCTAACACCATTTTTTGATATACCGTAGATGATTATATAGCGAGTATTATACTGATCAAGAAACTTTATCTTTAATTAGACTAACTATAATCAACATCAAGGAAAATTATTGGCTCTTCAATTCGGTGTTTTCGATCATATAGAACCTGTCTCAGAAATGATTCTCACGGAAGTTTACCGCCTTCGGATGGAACAAATTGAGATTTTGGACCAACGCGGATTTTATGCATATCATCTTGCTGAACATCACACACCAGCAGTCCACAGCTTGGCACCATCCCAAAACGTTTTCTTGGCTGCCGCATCTCAAAGGACAAAGCATATAAAGTTGGCACCCTGTGTTTATGTGTTACCGCTCCATCATCCCCTAAGGCTGATTGAAGAAATCAGCATGTTAGATCATTTAAGCAATGGTAGGTTAGAAGTTGGGGTTGGTAGAGGAGGAGTAATGGAGGCTTTTTTTTGGGGCCAAAATAGTGACTCAGATACCAATTATCATAGGTACCTCGAAACATTGGAAGTCATTAGAAAAGGCCTCAGTTCTGAAAATTTAACTTTCAAAGGAAAATTTCACCAATTTGAAAACCTCCCCATGAGACTCGAACCAATCCAAAAACCTTATCCTCCTATGTGGTATATGAGAAACGCCGAAACTGCGGCCTTGGAGGGAATGAATACGGTTATAGTAGGAACTTTAGAAAGACTTAAGACCGAAACTAAAAGATTTCACCAAGTTTGGAACAAAACTCACGGTGAAGGATCCTTAAATCCCCAAGGCCAAAATCCTAAAATCGGCTTAGTGGTGCATATGGTAGTGGCTGACACGGATGAAGAAGCCATAAATAAAGCTAGTCCTGCCTGGGACAAATATAAATGGAATTTGGCCGCTCCTCGCCGAATCGAAGCGGAAAAGAGAGGGTTAACACAATTCCAAACATCAAAGGATGGTTCCTTTGGATTTGTCGGAGATAGGCCAGCAAATTTGCCATCCAGAGAAACTAGGAAAGATATAGAAGCTGAAATTGAACGCTTTGACCAGCAAGCCAAACGAAAAGACCCTACTAGGTTGGGCGGAGTCGCTCTAGCAGGATCCCCTAAATCAGTACAGCGTTACTTGGAAGAATACATTGAAACTGGAGCCAATTATTTTGTATGTTCATTCCAATGGGGGGACATTGATCACCAAACTGCTATGAATTCGATTAATCTTTTTTCAGAGCATATACTTCCTCGATATGCATAGAGAAATTAGGATAAATCCATGAACCTAGAAATAATCGGTATGATTGGGGCGGTAAGAGAAGGTACCGGAAGCAAAGGTGCAGAGGTACACGTTATTGGTGGCGGAGTAGATGGAGGTTATATCACCGATTTTTCTAAAGCTCATGAAGATAGCGGATTCGATAAAGTTTTGGTGGGTTACACATCTTCGTCTGCAGACGGGTTTATAGTCGCTATGCATGGCGCAGCCAACACAGAAAAACTTGGATTTTTAGTCGCTCACCGCCCTGGATTTGTCAGCCCAACAGTATTGAGTAGAAAAGCAGCGACTGTTGATCAATTAACCCAGGGAAGAATTGCTTTACATATCATAAGCGGTGGCGGCGATTTAGAACAAAAGCGAGATGGTGATTTTCTGGATCATGATTCTAGATATCGAAGGTCGGGAGAGTTCATGAACATCCTTAAGACTTTATGGACATCGAGAACACCTCTTGACCATAAAGGTGAGTTTTATAATTTTGAGCAAGCGAAAAGCGATTTTGAATGCTTTCAGAAACCACATATTCCCCTTTATTTCGGAGGAGCCTCTGAAGCAGCCTTAAAAATCGGAGCGAAAGAATGTGATGTATACGCTATGTGGGGAGAACCACTCAAAGAAGTTGGGGAAAAAATCAAATTATTCACTAACAGGTTAAAAGCAATTGGAAGAGATCCAAAATCCGTAAGATTTTCCGTTTCTACGAGACCAATAGTGGCTGACACTGAATCAGAAGCCTGGGACATTGCCCATTCCACACTAGAACATGTTCTAAAAACGAAGCAGAATTCTATGCATGGTGCAGGAAAGGAAAGACTAGAGTCTGTTGGATCGCAACGCCTTGTAGATTTTGCAAAAGATGGGGAAATATTAGATGACCGACTTTACACTCCTATAGCGGCCGCAACTGGTGGTGCGGGCAACACTACTGCTCTTGTAGGTACGGCTGAACAAGTATCCGATTCACTGATGAAATATTACCAATTAGGCTGCACTACCTTATTAATTAGAGGTTTTGATGCATATAATGACGCTGTTTACTGGGGTAAAGAATTAATTCCTATCCTCAAAGAATCGGTCAACAAATATCACAAAAAGCATGTAGTCACAGGAAAACATTTGCTTTGAAAATATTATCGGCTGTATTGGGAAGTCCATTTTCAGGATCGTCATCGGAAAAAATCGTAAATCTTTTTATTGATAGGCTGCCCAAAGAAGAATGGAACACGGCAGTATTAGATTTATCTGATATATCGTCTGAAGCTCTGTTATTCAGAAGTAAAGATAATATATTGAGTGCTTCTATAGAGCGTATCCTTGATTCGGATGTGATTCTAGCCGCCACCCCGACCTATAGAGCCACCTACACAGGTTTAATAAAAACTTTTTTTGATCAGTTTCCGGAAAATGCCCTGTCAGGTAAAGTAGTACTACCCATCCAAACTGGAGGATCTGCAGAACACGCTTTGTCGATAGAGCATGGTTTGTCCCCGATGGTTAGAACCCTAGGAGCTGCGGTTGCTAGCAAGGTAATTTACTCCTGGGGAGAGCATTGGAATGAAGATGGTACCCCAAGTAAAAATTTAGAGGGACTAATCGACCAATCTGTGAAAGAAATTATCGGCACATCCGGTTAATCATCTAATAATCCCAAAGCACGAGCCATATCAAGCATTTGCAAAGCCGTCTTTTCGTGAGCAATATCCACCATTCCCCCTTGGAAGGAAACAGCAGCGCCTCCACTCTCCCTAATTTCCTTCATTGATTGAACTAAACCTTGCCACTCACTTATCTCATCTTTACTCGGAGAAAATATTTCGTTAACTATTGGAACGTGGGATGGATGTATAACTGTCATGCCGTTGTACCCTAATTCCCTTGAATGTTGAGCAAAACTCCTTAACCCTTCATGGTCATGTATATCCTGCCACAAGCCGGTCAACGGGTAGGGCACACCTGCTGCACGAGAGTCTAGTAGCACTTTTGAACGGATAAATAAGGTTTCTGTACCCTCAGGAGTCCATTGATATCCTACAGCCCGAGCTATATCTCCTCCCCTACCTCCTCCAGCACCCATGTGAGCGACTCGATCTGATGAGGTTCCTACTTCATAAGCAAACCGCAGCCCTGTAGCTGTTTCCAAACCCGGGTCTATCAATACTTTTCCTGCATCTATATTTTTTTTCTTCTCCTCTCTAGAAATTAGAGAATCCAGTTCCTTTACATCTGAAGCTCCTTTCACCATCGGCAGCGTAATCGCGTAGAGGCCTTCTTGAACAGCGTAAGAAATATCTTCTGCTGTAAATCCCGTATCAAGATCATTAACTCTTACTAATACGGTGATACCCTCTGCAGCTAATTCTGGGACCATCCTAGAAACAATTTCGCGCGCGTTTTGCTTCTCATCTAAAGGCACAGAATCTTCAATATCTAAGATAAGGGCATCTGCTCCATATTTCGGAGCTTTCCTAACCCAATCCTCTTTGTTAGCAGGCACATAAAGCATGGTCCGCAATGGTTTAGCTTGATCTCTCATCAATCCCTCACTTTTTGATTAATCTCAAATAATTCCTTTTCGTTCAAATTCCTCTAGATCTTGTGGGGCAATACCGAGGATCTCCTCATATATTTCGTGGTTATGCTCACCTAACATTGGTGCCCCTGTTGATTGAGGTAATTCACCGCCTGAAAAATCAACCGGAAATCCTGACGCAATTCCGGGAACAGCGTCAACATAAGCTGAACTTTTCATCGGTTGGAGGGTTCCTCGATCCCAAAAATGTGGGTCTTCTATTATTTCAGGTACTGTTCTTACCAACCCACAGGGAACGTTATTTTCCTCTAATAATTTTATCGCTTCGTCTCTAGTGTAACGATCAAGTAGGCCCTGCACTATCTCTCTAGCCTCAGCAACATTCCGATTTCTTTCAATAAAAGTTGCAAATTTCGGGTCTTCTATTAATTCCGAGGAGTCCAACGCTTTAGCCAGCCTGTTCCACTGATCATCACTAGCCACAGTTAAGGTTATATCTCCATCTTTAGTGTGATATAAACCCATCGGCCCCCCACGGCTATTATTTCCCTGCCTGAGTGGTTCACCATACATAATGGCTTCCTCCAAATTTTCCATAAACATCAGGGAGGTCAACGAATCCATCATGGAGACGTCCAAATATTGACCGAAACCAGTCTTATCCTTCTCTCTAAGCGCTGCTAGAACCGAATAACAGGCAAATAGAGGTGTTACCAAATCCCCAATATAAAACCCAACTCTTGTGGGAGGTTCACTTTCTGATCCATTTATATCCATGAGACCACTCATACCTTGTATTTGTGGATCATGGGCCTTTCTATGGGAATGCGGACCGGATTGACCATATCCTGAAATAGAAGTGTAAATAATTCCAGGATTAACTTTTATTACCTCCTCGTAACCCAACCCTAATCTCTTCATCGCACCTGGAGATAAATTTTCCACTAGTACATCTGACTTTTTAACTAGCTCCATAAATATTTCCAGACCTTTCGGGTCCTTTAGATTTAAGGTCACGCTTTTCAGGCCTTGGGCTCTTTTGAGAAACCGCGTCGAAAGATGCTTTTCAGATTCCTGCGTTTCCACATATCCTTCAGGAGAAGCAAAAGGTCCATTTCCTCTGGATGGATCTCCAACTCCCGGCATTTCTACTTTTACACATTCAGCCCCCAACCTAGCTAAATTCATCATCGTAAACGGTCCTGCCAGGTAAACAGTCACTCCAAGTACCCGAAGACCCGATAAAGGGGACATCGATTTTTTGACTTCGACCAAAATTAACCTCTTCTCTAAAATAGTTGTATGAGCAAATGAATCTGCAATTAACTACTCTCATATTATGTTCACCGAAAGGTATGGTCAATTGATGTGTTATATTCCAGCATGAACCATACCTCCCAAATGACCGTATAGGAGATATTGATATGAAAATCGCCGTAATAGGACAAGCCGCCTTTGGAAAGGATGTATTAAATGCGTTGGTAAATAATGAGGAAAACGTAGTAGCAGTGCTTTGTCCCCCGGACATTCCAGGTAGATCTGTGGACCCTATAAAATCTGCAGCCTTAGAACATCAAATAGAGGTATTCCAATACAAAAGAATGCGTGATAAAGATGCAATCACCGAATTTTTGTCCCTTAACATAGATCTATGTGTGATGGCCTTTGTTACAGATATCGTCCCAGATGAAATCCTCGAAGCACCTAGTTCCGGAACTATCCAGTATCATCCATCTTTACTTCCTGAACATAGAGGACCTAGCTCCATTAATTGGCCCATTATCCAAGGTAAATCAAAAACTGGACTTACCATTTTTTGGCCAGACAAAGGTCTGGATACGGGTCCAATACTTTTACAGAAGGAATTTGAGATTACTGACACTGACACTTTAGGGTCCGTTTATTTTGGCAAACTTTACCCTGCTGGAATAGAAGCAATGGTTGAAGCAGTAGAAATGGTTAAAAATGGTACTGCCCCTAGGGTTGAACAAGACCACAGCAAAGCCACCTACGAAGGGTGGTGCAGGTCGGGTGACGTAATCATTGATTGGAATAAACCCGGCACGGAAATATACAATTTAATCAGAGGGTCTGATCCCAGCCCTGGAGCCAATACATTGTGGAACAAAAAGCCAATATCTCTATTCAACACAACTTTTGAACTTTCAGAGCTTGATGAACTTCCGGGAACCGTAACAAAAATATCTGATGCGTCGTTCAGTTTGTCTGTTCCGAATGGGACCATCAATGTAGGAAGAATCAAAGTAGACCGAGAAGCTAAAATTATGGCCTCAGATTTTATTGAATCACATGGATTGAAAGTAGGTGACAGATTCGGAATTTGAACACCTAGAAACATTTATTATTTTTATCTAGCCAAAGGAGCTTACAAATGAACGGAAAATACTATTTCTCAGCCGCTATGGACGTACCCCAAGATAAGGAAGATCTGTTTGATGAGGTCTATGACGAAGAACATATACCATATCTATCCGAGGTGCCTGGAGTATTAGCTATTGCCAGATTCACCACCCAACCATTGAAAATGGTGATAGGTGGAGTAGAACAGGAAATAATAATAGAAAACCAACCGAAACATACCGCAATATACGAAATTGAGGACCCAAAAGTTCTCATATCCCCAGAATGGGCAAAAGCAGTCGATAAAGGTCGATGGGCGACTGAAGTTAGACAACACACCTTCAACAGAAGACACGTATTACTAAAAAATAAAAATTAGTGTGGCGAATAAAACGATGGATTTTATGAAACCAAGCAAATTCATGGATTTGCGATAGAGATAAAAGAGAATTCCCTCGCAGCTATACATTTACCTGAAGAATTAAGAAATTATATTAAAAAAGAAGAAAAAATATGTTTCTAATTCCTTTGGGTCGGGTCACTCCTATCATCTTCAAACCGTTCACCCATCTCATTTAGGAAATCCTGAACACCTGCTGACAAATTGATCTGCGGATCATCAGGATTTGATTCGTCAGAATCTTCGCCTCCATCCGATCGGGTCAAGACCCTATCAAAATAGGTCTCCAGTTGCTTTATCAGCGTTCCTACCTCTCCCCCATAATCTATCGCTTTCTCTATTTCCTTGTACTGTTGGTCTCCCCTACTTTTTTCTGCAAGATCAGAAGGGAAATCGTATACAGCACATAGTACTTCAAGTAGTCTTGATGCTCCAAGATGGTCCTCGTCTAATTGAACATATTGAGGAAGATGCGCCATCAAGGTGGTATTTTGAACCCCCAGAGCAGTCAAATCTTCATTAACCTGGTTGATGATGGAGGTAGGGCCCTGGTAGTTACTACGACGGGGATTTAATAGCGACCCCGCCTTTCCTTCTTGGGCATCCGTCATTGAACCGGTAACCAATATCGGACGGGTATGGGGTACAGAGTCATACATTCCACCTATTCGGCAGTACTCAGTTACTTTGCAATAATTAAATAATTCCACTATTGAATCAGTGTATTCCTCTCCAAAATTGTGTGGTTCTCTAATATGTATAAAGAGGTAATCTCTCCCGGAATATTGATCTTTTGCATGATGGACTATGGTGTTAGGTTTGGTAAATACACGTTCTCCATTGACAATGCGCATTCTCGGTCTATATCTGGTGAAGTCAAAAAATTTTCCGGGCGTGGCCAGTCGGCCAAGCTCTTTAGCCCCCAAATATTGTTCAAGTTTCCTTAAAGACAATGTACCGACCCTTCCAACATCAATCCAAGGACGTAACATACTAATTGCCACAGTATTGTTCATCTCAGGCACAGGGTCGACTAGCTCAAATTCACCAACTTTCATATACCTGTACAACCACCAAAATGAAAATTTTTCAAAGTTAACTACTGCTATAGGTTCGAAATTATACACCAGCGAGAATGTCACCATTCAATCGTAAACTGATCCTTTAATTGTATAATTTTGAAAGGTTCATGTTGGTTAATTGAGGAATGATGCATGAAAATGCCAAAACAATTACTGATAAAAAGACGCTAGGAATTCCTAAAGTGACGAACTTAGTTCGGATCACTCATAGTCCCCAATACCCTAGATTTATCACCCAGTCATTTTAAAAAGGGACCCTTTCCTATGCATCAAAAGATTTCAAAACGATCTCCAGATAAAAAATATTCAAAAAAAATTCACTTCACTTGGAGATCAGGATGTCTAGGTTGTTTAATACCTGCAATAATAATCTTTCTATCCTTTTTCTTCCTCATACGAGCGAGTTTCGTGCTGGGTTAAATAGCCAATCACAGATACTATGTCATAGTCAAAAAAAGGAGCCTAGAGATGAAAGCAGCATTTTACGATGGTAATGGCGGTATGGCTGTTAAAGAATACCCCGAACCAATAGCCGGTAGAGGAGAGGTACTTATAAAAATTAAAGCGACCGGAATTTGCGGATCCGATTTGAACATGAATTTAGATAAGTCAGGACCTGATACAGATCCGGCCGGCCACGAAGTTGCCGGAGAGATAGTTGCTACAGGGGAAGGGGTGGATCAAAAGCACATAGGGTCTCGAGTCGCAGTAGAAGTGCTTGGTAGCGGAAGGGCTTGTCTTAATTGTTGGTATTGTAGACAAGGACAATACATTCATTGTCCTAATAGGTCTCAAGGTTTAAGCGGTGGATTCGCCGAATATATCACTCGAAAGATTGAAGGCTGCTACCCATTGGCAGATAACATGACCTGGGAAGAAGGAGCTCTAGTAGAACCGCTTGCGGTTTCTGTACACGGAATTCGAATAGGAAAAATGGTAGGGGGCGAGACTATAGCTATCCTAGGATCAGGGACTATAGGGTTAACCGCAGTGACAGCCGCCAAATCTTTAGGTGCGGGTAAGATTTTTGCTACAGCAAGACATACTCAACAAGCAAATGCCGCTTTGGCTTTAGGCGCTGATGCCGTAGCAGTCCCTGAGGGAAAAGAATTTGAGGAGATGATACTCGATTCAACTAACGGGCGAGGGGCTGATTTGACCATTGAAACAGTTGGTGGTAGCAGAGGAGACACTATAAAACAAGCTGTTAAAGTTACTAGGAGACAAGGCCGCATCGTCATATTAGGCGTATTTTATGGGGAACATCCGTTAGACTGGACCGGTCCAGTCTTAAAAGAACAAACCCTTCAAGGATCTATCTGCTACGGGATAATGAACGGTCAACATGACTTCGAAACGGCTGTAAACATTTTGTCAGGATCTGGCCGCGATTTAAACCGCATTGTCACTCATAGATATACGCTACAAGAAATAGATACTGGATTCAAAACCGCTTATGATAAATCTTCCGGATCAATAAAGGTACAAATACATCAAGATTGAGGTCTACGAATGTTTTAATTTATTTATCGATAAGTTTCTTGACTAGAAAGTCTGCTTAAAAGACAATTATCACCACTGATTTTCTTATAAAGTAGTTTGTCGTCCGGTCAATTTTGTACCTGTATAAAACTACAAACGTTCCGCAGTAGCTCAGTGGTAGAGCAATCGGCTGTTAACCGATCGGTCGCTGGTTCGAATCCAGCCTGCGGAGCCAACAATACTAATCTCAAGAATAAAGCTGGTAAACAAGTGATTAATAACGAAGAAAACCCTAATGCCGACCAGTCAGACAACAGTGACTTAGATTCAGACGATGGATTAACGGAATCTGCAAATAATGAACCAATCGAAGATTCAAAAAGAAATAACGATGCTTTGGAGGTGGAAAGCATCCCTGAAGGTTCAGTTATATATAGACAATCGCATCTTTCTTGGTTGATGCCATCATCCATATGGATAATCGCACTGGTTATTGTTGACTTACAAATTGGACTTTTGGGGGGACTCGGCATCCTGCTAGCTCCTCTTATCGCAGGTCCAAGGTTTTTGAGGTGGCGACAAACGGTTTATCATCTGTCAGAAGATTCCTTATATCTGACCATGGCAGGCATCCCAATAATTCAAAAAAGCAAAATTTATCGTGTGAAATATAACACCATAGCTAATGATGAAGATGGTAAAGCGCAAATAAGTATCAGGCATGGAATGTTCGGCAAGACACTAGGATATGGAGAGGTAAATATAGTATTCGATGACAAAAGAGTAGCAAGGCTTTCACATATCTCTGAGTATCAGTCCTTCATTGACCATATAAACCAGAGACTGTAACCATCGTGCCAATGATCAAGAAATTTATATCTTAGCTAATACCTTTTTTCGATTAATGCTATTCCTAAGCGTTCAAAAAGTTCCAGATCTTTTGAAAGTAAATAGTTGATGTTGGAAACCGAAAATATATAGGCTTGATCAACGGCAATAATTCTTGAAATAATTCCTTCCCAAGATATATCTTCCCCTACAAATCTTAAACAGAACCACCCGCGACTAATTTCTTCGGTTTGCGGAATTAGCTCATCTGAACAAACCACCGAGATTTCTGTCTCAGTCCTTACAATCGACAGAAATACACCATTTTGAACCCAGTCTGGGAGAGTCATGCTTAGCCCAAAGGAACAAACTGCAAAGGTACCAGGTAATAATTCCAACTGATCTTTTTCAGGCAGATATGATGCGTCTAACGATATAGACCAGTCAGAACCCGGTATCCCTAGCAAATCCATGTGTTCGTTAATGATGCATTTGTCTGCAATAGCGGAAACCATGGTATCTGAGTAAGACGGATACGTATGCTTAATACGAAACCACCATATTACACGTCTGATTGAAGGGTTTCTGTTCGCGAAAGAACGCAATCTACTAATTAAATCGGAATATTTCCAAGGTATCGAAAACAAATCCATATGCGGCCATTCAAATTGATCTTCCAATGCAAGATCGCTATCCGAAATTTTTTTGTATCGCGCCGTCCAATTTCCCAGGGTGCGTAAACTTGGCCGCGCCTGTTCGCTGAAAGCATCCATAATCCTATGACGCTGGTAACCCCTAGCATACATTTCAAAACCCAACGATATTTGCTCTATGTTAGAAAATGGTCTTCCCATAATTAATGCATTTTATCATATTATTATTTCCTTTCATGAGTATATTCGATTATATATTGCTCTTATTGGCTTTTTTATTGCTTTATTCATTCACGTATATCCCCTAGAAGGAAATCCAGAAGATTTATCTTTTCTGACCTAGAAGAAAATCCCAAACTAAGTGTGTAACTTCCGTAACATACCTAAGGGGATTTTCATGGTTTTTTATAACCGGCAGATTTCCGTTATACGCTCTATAACTTAATCACAGGATATCTAATGCCCTAGCCAGTTCGAAGATCAGAAACTTTCAAACCCCTCTATAGCAAAATCAAGGGCCTTTTTAAGTACTTGATATTCCTCCTGAGGCAGACCTTGTGTAGGCGGCCTCATTAGATCCGACGGCAGTTTACCCAGAATCTTCAGGCATGTTTTTAGCCGAGAATTTGCCCGGCCAGAAGGAGACGCTCCATAAATGGCAGTACTAAGTGGATACATAAGGTTGTGGAGAAATTTAGCTTTCTCCCAGGTCCCCGAATTAGCTGCTTCCCATAGTGCTACCACCATCTCCGGAACAACAGAAGCCATGCTCACTTGACTGCCGTCTGATCCCATCATGTAGGACGCTAATAAATGTTCATCTCCCGAACCCAACACAATAAATTCAGGATCCTGCTTTTTAAGTACACGTAGGTTCGCATCGTACCTTGCTACTTCCCAACTGCCTTCTTTCACACCAATAACCCCGTCGATAGCCGCCAGTTCGAGGAGCGTGTCAGTATCATATGCCATCCCCGCAGCAAAAACTGGAGCCTGGTATAGCAGAATTGGTAGTTGAGTCGCACTAGCAATGGCCTTATGGTGGGCTACAATCGTCCTCCGTTCCTGACCCAAAGCCCATCCATTGGGGGGAAAGACAAGCAAGGCATCAGCTCCTGCGCATTCAGCAGCTCCAGCTTCCTTCACTGCATTTAAAGTATTTTCACTATAAAGACCAGAAGTAACAAAGATGCAATTGGAAACCACCTCTCTAACGGACCTCACGACATCCGTCTTTTCCAAAGAAGAAAGCTGTGCATTTTCTCCGGCATGGCCATTAATTAACAATCCTTTTATGCCATGGTTACTACAAACATCCATAATATGATCTTTCAAGACTGTGTGATCAATACTGAAATCGTTCTTCAGAGGTGCAACAGTAGCGGCGTGTATCCCATCAAGTGATTTTTTTGCTGACACTATTTTCTCCTTGTTTTATTTCTAAACTGAGAATCTTAAGATAGTGTCGGCAAATTTTCGAGATGACTTCTCTAAGATTGTGTCGACATAAACAATATTTTTAGTAGAAGCCTTATATGAGAAAATGCTTAGCATAGTCAATTGGCCTTACCGTATTTCAATCAAATTAAATCTACAGCTTTAGCAGCTCTTCTGACATCCTCCAACCTAAAAGCTCTAAGTATCTGTTTAATTTCAGTTCCATTTTTTTCTAAGTCTACCAATCTTGAAACCCTATCCGGTTTATTCCCGGTGGTGGGTAACTCTAGAGACTTGAGCGCGAATGAAAGATCGTCAGACCTGAAGTTTTGGAGAAACTCTTCAAAATTCATAGACTTATCTCCAATTAGGGTACATACCATAAAATATTTTGCCCGATTATACATACACTTTCTCATGTTGGTAAGACAAAATAAAAACTTTCGGGATTTATCGTAAAATGGCGATTATTTCTAACGGAGATTTACGTATGGCGATCAAAATAGTCACGGACAGCACTTCAGATCTAGATCCAAACCTCGCTGATGATTTCGGTATAACCGTCGTGCCTTTAAATGTACATTTTGGGGAAAAAGTTTTTAAAGATGGGATAGATCTAAACACAGATGAGTTTTTCGACAAGCTCATCAATGGGACGGTTTTTCCTTCTACTTCTCAACCGTCCATTGGTGAGTTCGTTGACATTTACAATCAAATAAGCGAACCAAATGATGTGATTATATCGATCCATGTATCCTCAAAACTTAGTGGAACTATAAATTCCGCCCAACAAGCAGCCAATACAGTATCAGGAAATGTCGATGTCCGAATTGTGGATACCCAGCAGGTATCTATGACTGTAGGGCTATCAGCTCTCGGGGCTGCAAAAGCTGCCAAGGAAGGTAAATCAGTTGATGAATGTATTTCCATTGCGGAATCAATCGCGAAAAGAAGTAATTTTTTCGCTCTTTTCGATACATTGGAATATTTGGAGAAGGGAGGAAGAATTGGTAAGGCCAGATCACTCATAGGTGGTCTTTTAAAAATTCGGCCTATATTAAGAGTAGAAGATGGGGAAATAGGTCAATTCAGCAAGGCAAGGTCTAGAAACATGGGGCTCATGAAATTAGAACAAGCCGTTCAGGATTTGGGACAATTGGACGATATCGCGATTGTTTATAGCACTGACGACTTAGATGCCAAAAGTTTGGCTACCTCGGTGGAACATCTGCTTCCTGATAATCGGTCTCCATTCCTAACCAGGGTTGGACCAGTTATTGGAACACACGCCGGTCCAAACTTGGTCGCCATCGCTGCAATCACATCCGACTAAATTAGGAAAGGAACGATAGAGTTCTCACTATCTGGATATATTTCGGTTTTACAGGTTATACTCTTCCTCCATAGACATGAGAACCAGTCATAATCTCAGGAGGATAGCTCATGAGCCTTAGAGGTAGAGGGGCCATCGTCGGCATCGGAGAAGTGCCAACTAGGCGGATCCATGAAGGGCGAAGTATGTATGGTTTGTGTGCCGAAGCGGCAGGATTAGCTATAGCCGATGCCGGTATTTCCAAAGAGGACATCGACGGCCTGGTCACTGACGGAGTTGCACTCCCTCCTGCGGTAGCAGAATATCTTGACATCAAACCAAATTTCGCAACTGGAGTATCGATGCAAGGAGCCAGCGGCGCAACCGCTACTATGGTAGCTACTTCTGCGGTCAGCAGTGGGATATGTAACACAGTGTTGGTCGTGATGGGTAATTCTCGACAGGATGCCGAGAGAGCAGGACGAGCAGCTGGGCGGGGAACTCCTGGTCCGAGTGTAAGATCCGAATGGGAAGAACCCCACGGAATGGCTCCAGGGGCCAATACCGGATATGGTCTCATGTATAGAAGACATATTCACGAATATGGCACTACAGAAGAACAACTAGCCAAAATGGCATCAGATCAAAGATATAACGCATTGGAAAACGAAAATGCTGTTTTCAACGGACAACCAATAAGTAAAGAGGACGTATTAAACTCAAGGTATATAAACGAACCTCTAAAATTACTTGAATCCGTGATGCCTTGCGATGGAGCAGCCGCTCTAATCATCACTACACCGGAACGTGCCAAAAACATGAAAAACAAACCTGCATATGTACTCGGAGTAGGTTTAAAGCAAGGTGAAGCCAATATTTGGCAAAGAGATAAATTCACGGAAACCCCGGCTGTGGATTCTGTGAGACGGGCGCTGGAAATGGCTGGCTATACTCCTACTGACATAGAATTTGCAGAATTTTATGACTGTTACACAATACTGGCGGCAATGTGCATAGAAGATGCTGGTTTGGTAGAAAAAGGAGAAATTGGTCCTTTTTATGAAGAAACGGACACCACATATAAAGGCACTTTTCCAATAAATACTGATGGGGGTCAACTCTCAGGAGGCCAGCCTGGCTTGGCAGGAGGGTTTAGACACGTTATCGAAGGGGCACGGCAAATCATGGGAAAAGCGGGCTCAAGACAAGTAGAAAAAAGTGATTTGTGCCTGGTGAACGGTTGAGGGGGCACAGCGAGTGAAATGTGCTCGCTGGTTCTCGGGTCCGAGAACACACTTTAGACAAAAGCAAGAACTGAGGCTTTGAGATGACTTCAGCATATGACAAACCAATTCCTATACCAGCTAATGAGCAATTAACTAAGCCGTTTTGGGAAGCCGCAAAACGAAAAGAATTGATCATTCCGTACTGCAACTCATGTTCAAACCTGTTTTTCTATCCCAGGGAAGTCTGCCCAAATTGCTTTTCTAAAGACCTGACATGGAAGAAAATGTCTGGAAACGGCAGGGTGTATTCATACACACATGTTCGCCAATCGGTTCATCCATCCTTTCAGTCATCGCATGGTCACATATATGCGATTGTAGAATTAGATGAAGGGCCAAAGATCCCTTCTGGAATAGTAGGGTGCAAACCTGAAGATGTCTATGTGGATATGCCGGTGTTTGTCGCTTTTGATGAAGTAACAGAGGAAGTTACACTAGTTATATTCCAAAAAGCATAGCTGCGGTGTATGGAGCGGAAGACGGGATTCGAACCCGCGACCTTCTCCTTGGCAAGG
>TARA_B100000686_G_scaffold338255_1_pt1 | contig 19014 bp, 21 predicted proteins | sample TARA_B100000686 | Tara Oceans TARA_B100000686 (sample SAMEA2622733) | marine metagenome | biome: marine biome (ENVO:00000447); feature: marine epipelagic mixed layer (ENVO:xxxxxxxxx); material: "saline water (ENVO:00002010), including plankton (ENVO:xxxxxxxx)" | depth 150 m
CTTTTTCTTTTCCAAGATAAAAAATACTAGGGATGTATTCTTTAAAAAATAATCCATAGATGTTTGATTTATCAGTAAAACAGTTGTAGGAGCAGTAATTGGTATGCCAAACGTGGACAAGTTATGTATCTAAAGTTTTAGGTTTCTCAGGAATGATATCCACGTGATGTTTCAATTCTTCTTGAAGGCGATTCAAACGTTTAAATTTCCGATCCTCAAGCCAATCTGGCAATACAATAAATGTGAGTCCGGGTAACAGGATGAATACAAAATAAAGGGCAGCGACTAGGAGTAGCAAAATTACAGCAATTACTATAACATTCATAACCACTCCAGTTGCTATCAATCCAATTAAAGTATCCATAATACGCAGATTATAAACCTCTTTTTGTAAAAACTAAACTGTCAGAGCTATATACCAATACCAAATCCAATACTCTAAACCATACCCCCCCAAAGCAACACAACACCAGAAACATCACCAACACCGACAAAAGACCAGAAAACAGAATAAGTTAACAGATAATAATAACGATAATAATTAGTCCGAAAACTCAATTTTAGTGCAGTAAGCCACATTTTAGTACAGTAAATATCTTGGAGAAATATTTTAGTGCAGTTTTTAATGCACTTGAAAAGCTTGTATCACTTGTAGCTTTTAATCGCATAAGTTAAGCTGAATGGACGTATTAGATACAAATCAGATACCTATGCCGTTAGAGTTGAAGGCATCTGGAACGGACTACATAAATATTGAACATTAATGATATTTCTTTACCAATATTAGTTGTTTTATTTTTTGTTATTTTTGTCAGCTCTACTGTTCAAGGAACTACTTCTTTTGGATTTAATCTTGTAGCAACACCTATATTTTTAATTTTTCTAGATCCCAAACTAGTAATACCAATCCTGATGCCTCTAACAGCTGCAGTAAATCTTGGAGTAATATTATGGAATTATCAAATTCCAGAATTTAAAAAATCTTCAATACTAATATTAGGTGGATTAATAGGCTTACCTATAGGTATATTAATTTTATCTAAAAGTAACCCAGACTATTTAAAAATTTCCACTGCAATAATTATTCTTTCATTTGCAATTTTAACCATTACAATCCCTGAAAAGTTAAATCTAAAAAGAAGCATTTTTCAAGATTTTTTCATTGGATTAGGAAGTGGAATTTTCGCAACAAGTACTAGTTTATCTGGACCGTTAATAGTCTTATACTTAACAAACACAAATACATCAAAATCTGAATTCAGAAAAATTATCTCTTGTTTTTTATTATTTATTCAAATATGCTCAATTATCATGCTAGCTTTATCGGGATATATCAATTACGACACGTTAGTATTAGACGTAAAATTATTACCTGCAATAATTATCCCATTTTTTATTGCAATTAAAATTATCAAATCAATAAATGAAAAACTGTTTAAATCAATTGTATTAGGCATAGTAATATTTTCTTCAATCTCCGCGATCATATCTTCACTAATTCCTTTGATATAATAAATATACAGATTGTTGAAATATCACTAAGGATACAATATGGTAAAAATTAGAAAATACCCTGACAAAACTGGACATTTTGGTAAATTTGGAGGTCAATTCGCCCCAGAAACATTAATGCACGCATTAGAGGAATTAAATTCATTCTATATGAATATCAAAGATCAAAAAGAATTTAAAAATACTCTTTCAAAGTTGCTGAAAACATATGTTGGTAGACCTACTCCTATTTATTTTGCATCTAATTTAACTAAACAACTAGGTGGTGCAAAAATTTATCTTAAAAGAGAAGATTTATCACACACCGGTGCGCATAAAATCAATAACGCACTAGGTCAGGGATTATTGACTCAACAAATGGGTAAAAATCGTATAATTGCTGAAACAGGTGCAGGGCAACATGGTGTTGCTACTGCTACTGTAGCATCAATTCTTAAACAGGATTGTGTGATTTATATGGGAGAAGAAGATATCAAAAGACAAGCTTTAAATGTTTTTCGAATGAAACTTTTAGGAGCTGAAGTAGTACCTGTCACTTCAGGGAGTAAAACATTAAAAGATGCTATTAATGAGGCAATGCGTGATTGGGTTGCAAATGTTGAAACCTCACATTATTTGATAGGGTCTGCTGTAGGTCCTCATCCGTATCCTAGAATTGTAAAAGACTTTCAATCAATTATTGGTGAAGAGTCCTTAACTCAAATGTTAAAAACAGAAGGTTCTCTACCTGATTTTGTGATTGCTTGCGTAGGTGGTGGTAGCAATTCAATAGGCCTATTTAACTCCTTTATCAATAAGCCTTCAGTAAATTTAATAGGTGTAGAAGCCGGAGGACACGGAATTAACACTGGTGAACATTCAGCTTCCCTTACAAGTGGTGAAATTGGAGTACTACACGGAAGCATGTCATACATATTACAAGATTCAAACGGACAAATAGCTGAAGCACATAGTATCTCTGCTGGTTTGGATTATCCGGGTGTAGGACCAGAACATAGTTATCTTAAAGATACCAAGAGAGCTAAATATACTAGCATTACGGATGCAGAAGCCCTTAATGGTTTTAAAATTTTATGTAGTACCGAAGGTATTATTCCGGCACTTGAGTCTTCCCATGCTATTGCTGAAGTAATTAAAATTGCACCTAAACTTTCAAGCAATAAAACAATTCTTGTTGGTTTAAGTGGTAGAGGTGATAAAGATATTGAAACTGTAGCAAAAGAGTTAAATGTTAAATTATAAATATCTAATTTTTTTTAATTAAATTAAGTATCCCTGAAGCAATCAACAAAATACCCAATATTATCAACCCCCAACCAAAAATATCCATCAGTATCTCAAAAATACGTGATTGAATAACTATTCCCAAAAAAATTGTTATGCCACCAATAAAAAACAAACCATTTGAACTAAACTTAAAATACAATTCGATCTCCGATTATAATAAATTTTATTTAGAATGAAGAATATCCACCATCAACTGGAATTGAAGTACCTGTTAAGTAATTGGACGCAAAACTTGCCAAAAAAATTGTAACACCAATCAAATCTTCAGGTTCACCCCATCTACCTATAGGTATCCGACGATTAATAATATCAAAACGATCCGGAAATAAGCTTTCTATTGGAGCCGTAAGGTCGGTTTTAATCCATCCTGGCAAAATTGTATTAACTTGAATATTATCCTTTGCCCAAGACGTGGCTAAACTTTTAGATAACTGAACTAAACCAGCTTTGCTAGAAGAATATGCAGCTGACCAATCTGATCCAAAAACAGAATACATAGAGCCAACATTAATTATCTTTCCTCCATTAATTTGTTTCATCAAAGGATATACTTTTTGAGACATCAAAAATGCAGATTTCAAATTAACCGAAATAACACTGTCCCATTCTTCAACAGAAAAATCCTGAGGTGGTTTTCTTATGTTGATTCCTGCATTGTTAACAAGAATATCTACTGAATTCAGACCAGTATTTGCATAATCAATTACCCTTTTCACCTCAGATTCTTGGCTAATATCTGCAGCTAAAGAAAAAATATTTGTACCAAATTTTTCTAATCTAGAGATGGCTAAGGAATTTTTTTCTTCGTTTCTACCAATAATCAACAAATTGACACCGTTAGCAGCGAAACCTTCAGCAATCGCTAATCCAATACCTCCATTGCCTCCAGTCACTATAGCGTTCTTTCCAGAAATATCAAATAAGCTAGTTGACATACATACCTCTAGAAAATAATTTACTTTCCTTCCAAATTAATACCTAAAAGCTTAACAGCATTTCCTCCAGTAATTGCTGCTTTCTGATCTTCATTAAGAACCATTGAGTCCTCAATATCTTTCAAAACTCTCCTAGCACTCAATAAAGGATAATCAGATCCCATCAATATTCCTTCAATACCTACCAATGAAGCTACAACGGGATAAATTCTATTTGAATACAAAAATGGAGATGCTGATGTATCAAAATAAACAGACTTCAAACTTTCCAGAACTTCAGGCATGAGTGCGTAAAATGGCAAACCACCCCCCCAATGAGCACATACTATCGGAATTTCAGGAAAATTTTTAATAAATTCCCATAAAAAAAATGGTGTGGTTTTACCTTTACCTTTATAAGAATGTCCTACCGGCTCAGAAGCATGCGTTGAAATAATCAAATCTTGATCTTGAACTACCTCAGCAAGCGGAGACATAACCTTCAAATCTCCTATGTCAAAACCTTGGGTATCAGGATGAAATTCTCCTAAACCTTGTAATCCTGCCTTAGCACATCTATCTGCTTCTCTGACTGCTGCATCTCCCCATGAAGGATTAACTCCTGCAAAACCAACAAGCCTATCAGGATACTTTGCAACTGATTCAATTATATAATCATTCATGTCTCTAGCTAAGCCAGTATCAGTCCATCCAATTCCCATAATAACAGAAATATCAACGCCATCTTCATCCATATCTTTGATCAATTTATCAACATCAGCCATTTTAGATTTGGTGTCTGAAAATAAATCTTTAAATGTTTGATCCTTTTCTAAATACTTTTCTTTATCCTTTTGGATCCAATCAGGGTAAACATGTGCATGAAAATCTACGATCACTTTAATCTCCAATTCATTTAATTCTCTAAACTACCATACTACCTTAGACAACACACAAATTAAAGATACAAAATCATATTAATCAACTACATCACTAATATTCATGATCCTACAAGCCAAGTCTGCGGCTCCATAACCATTATCAATATTCACAACTGCTACACCAGATGCACAACTATTTAACATCGTAAGTAACGCACTGATACCGCCAAAACTAGCACCGTAACCAACACTGGTTGGCACAGCAATTACTGGTACTTTAACTAATCCAGAAACAACAGCGGGCAATGCGCCATCCATTCCAGCAACAACTATAATTACTTTAGATTCATTCAATATGCTAACATGTGACAATAATCGATGTATTCCTGCCACACCTACATCTAAAACTAATTGAGATTGATATCCCATAATTTCAGATGTAACTTCTATCTCTTTCACGACATTTAAATCAGAAGTTCCAGCGCTAACAACAGTAATTCCATTCAATAATACTGTCTCATCTCGATTCACTGAAATACAATTAGCATCTTCATGAAATTTTGCATCTTGGGCAATTGATTTAATTTGATTAAAAACATCCATATTGACCCTAGTGATCAATAATTTATTAGATCTTTGTAAAATTGACTCAGCAATTTTACAAATTTGGGACGCAGTCTTACCTAGTCCAAAAATCACTTCTGAAAACCCAGTCCGCGTACTCCTGGCATGATCAACCTTTGCAAACCCTAAGTCATCAAAATCAGGCAAATTTAATTGCTCTATTACCTGATCATAACCAATCTCTTGATTTTTATACTTTTCAAGTATAATTTTTATTCTATCCATTCATTTCACGATTCTAAATATGAATAATATTTATATCTATTTCCTTACCTTAACTAATTTAGATCCTTGATTCTGAGAATCTAAAAATCCAACAAGAATTTGAACAACCCATTTTGCTTGTTCACCAGGCCCTATACCTACTCCACCATTCTCAATCAATGTAATCATTTCTTCATATCCAGCAACATAATTTGCAGTTTGAAAACTATCAGGATGAATTTGTTGCACACTACTTTCATTAGTAACTGGATTCGCTATAGTCATCAATGCAGATCCTCCCTGCAAAGAAAATTCAATTTGACCTGATGAACCTGTAATCCGTAAACTTGGAGCACTGGGGTAAGATTCTTTGATTGCGTTATAAAAACCACGAATTCCATTTTCAAACAAAATAATCCCACTAACTGATGGATCATTTTCAGGTAATTTTCCTCCATCACCCTTATATTCATCCCAGTCATCGAAACCATCTTCTAAAACACCTACAACTTTTGAAGGTTCAGATTCAGCAAAAAAACAAATTCCATCAATAATATGGGTTCCGTTTCTGAACATCATCGCTCTAGCTCCACCATGAAAAGCTTCAATTGTTCTCAACTTTCCTATTGAGCCTGATCTTATAACTTCCCTCACCTTGTTATATAAAGGCAACCATCTTCTGGTATGCCCCACACTGATATATACACCATTATCTTCACAAGCTTTTAACATTTCATTACAATCTTCAACTTTTGTAGCTAAAGGTTTTTCACAAAAAATACCCTTAACACCTGAATTTGCTCCATCAATAACGATCTGAGAATGTTTATCATCACCTGTTGCAACGGTTAAAATATCAATGTTTTCAGAATTAAGCATTTCTTTGTAGTCATAAAAAGGTTTAGCAGAAGGCCAGACATTTCCCCAAGTATTTTTAAAATTATCTATACGATCATCAGCCAAATCACAATAACCTACGACTTCAACATTTCCCATCAAACTTAAACATGCAGAGTGGGAAGTAATCAATTTACGCTTTAAAGGAGACTGACCATCTTGTCCAATATTACTTTTTTCTAATGCACCATCAATACCGGTAGTAATTCCACTCAATCCTACAATCCCAACTCTATATTTTTTTTGCGTCATTTTTAGCTCCTATAGAAATTAATTATTAACCAATTTTCAACAAATAATATGCATCATACTATCTTTCAAATGAATTAGAATCAATACATTTTTTCATTTAACCAAAATTTGCTTTAGATGAGTTGCTAAAATAGTTACTAGTCCACTTAAATCAATGTTGTTTTGAATTAAAAAAATTTATAATATACAAATCTGAAAAATAAAAATTTCTTGAAAATGAAAAGAAAATAATTTGATAAAACCAACACAGGATATCCTCACAATTGAGGACAAAAAATTAAATAAAAAGTTTTTAGATTTACAATCTATAATTTCTGAAATGAAATCTGTAGTAGTAGCATTTTCTGGTGGAATTGATAGTACATTAGTAGCTAAAACAGCAGTTTCAATTTTAGGATACGAAAACACTCTTGCTGTAACAGCCGATTCTTCAAGTATGTCCAGAGATGAACTTGCCGAAGCAAAAGCTTTGGCACAATCTTTGAAAATAAACCATAAAATAGTTTTAACTGATGAATTTTCGAATGATAATTATCTCGCAAATACACCCAATAGATGTTTCTTATGTAAAGAGGAACTTTACTCACATCTAAAAACAATTGCAACAAACTCTGATATAAAACATATAGTTAATGGACATAATTTGGATGACACAAATGATTTTCGTCCTGGAATAAAATCTGCTGAAAATAGAGGAATCAGGAGCCCGCTTATTGAAGCAGCATTGTCAAAAGAGGAAATAAGAAAAATATCTAAAGAAATTCATCTCCCAAATTGGAATAAACCAGCTCAAGCTTGCCTATCATCAAGAATTCCATATGGAGAAAAAATTTCAACTCAACAACTTGAAAAAATTGAATCAGCTGAAAAATTTTTGAAAACACTAGGCCTTGGAACTCTTAGAATCAGATCTCATGGAAATTTAGCCAGAATAGAAGTGAGTGAAAATCAAATCAATCACATTATTGAAAAAAATACTAAAAAAAAGATCTTAAACTTTCTACATTCTTTAGGATACGTTTATGTTACTATTGATCTTGACGGGTTCAGATCTGGAAGCTTAAATGAGGTGTTTAAAAACTTTAGCTAACAAGTAATTTACATCTAATTACTTGACAGAATTCATTGTCATTCATAAAATTCTTATTTGGGTCTGTTAGTTTGTTTAGTACAGATTAAATATAATTGTAAAAAAAGAAATTCGGAAAAATCCAGAAACCAAATTAAGGTAAAGTTATGCCACCTCTCCCCAAGAAAAAACACTCTAAAGGTAGAAAAGGTAAAAGAGCTGCCCATCATTCAATTGCTGAGTTCTCTGTGCCTTCTTGTCCTAATTGTCAAGAACCAAAACTTTCCCACCGTATATGCCAATCCTGTGGATACTATGATGGTAAACCGGTACTCAACTCTGAAGCAAACGAAACCACTGAATAAAAGAGTACAATTGATTTTCAATGAGTACTTCTATCTCAATTCCTACTACAAATGCTAACACTGCTTACCTTTTCCCCGGACAAGGATCTCAAAAAGTTGGAATGGGATTAAGTTTTTTTGAAAAATCACCTAATGTAAAAAAATTATTTCATAGAATAGATGAAATTTTAGACAAACCATTATCAAAAATTATTTTTTATGGACCTGAAGAAGAACTAAACAAAACAGAAAACGCTCAACCAAGTATAATGGCAGCAAGTCTAGCCGCTATTATAACTATGCAAGAATCTCTCAAAAACAATATGCCCGCACCAGCGTTTGTAGCCGGTCATAGCTTAGGAGAATTCACAGCTATAGCTGCTACAAATGCTTTAGATATAGATTCGTGCGTTTATCTGGTTCAAGAACGAGCAAATCTTATGCAAAAAGCTTGTAATGAAAACCCCGGAACCATGGCAGCAATTTTAGGTTTACATATTGAAGAAATCCAAAAAATCGAAACGCAATTTGATATCCATATATCTAATATAAATACCCAAGAACAAATCGTAATAAGTGGAGAGGAAAAAGAAGTCCAAAATGCCATTTTAATGGCAAAAAATCTTAAAGCTCGCAAATCGATTATGTTAAATGTAAATGGGGCTTTTCATTCACCTTTAATGAAATCTACAATACCAGAATTCAAAAAATTTGTTAAAAAATTAGATTTTAAAAATCCAAATATACCAATAGTTGCAAATATTACTGGTAAACCAATATTTGATTCCGATAGTATACAAAAAGAGATTGTGTCACAAATATGCGAGTGTGTACAATGGGAAAAAACAATGAAATTCATGATTGAAGATGGGATTACAAACTTCATTGAAATTGGACCAGGAACAGCCCTGAGTTCAATGGCAAAAAGAATGGGGAAAAATCTTAATACTTTAAGTATACAAAACATAGAAGATATTAAGAAAATAAAATAAATTATGATCAAACCAAAAACAATCAAATCAACAAAACGAAGACAATCGAGAATTTTAGTTTTACAAGCTTTATACGAAAATGACAAAACAAAACATAATCCTCACTCAATAATTGATCGTTTAGTGGCAGGAGCTCCAGAATTGGAACCTTCAAAACCATATGCACTTGAATTAATAACAAATATCATTTGTAACATTACCCAAATAGATGATACTATCTCTAAATATGCTAACGCATGGCCAGTTTCCCAAATGCCTGGCGTAGATAAAAATATACTAAGAATAGCAATACAAGAAATAATTCTAGATGAACAGATCCCAGAAAGAGTCGCAATTAATGAAGCTATCGAAATAGCAAAATTATACGGAAGTGAAAATTCACCAAAATTCATAAATGGTGTTTTAGGGTCTATCTTTGAAAAAATTTCTGAAAAATAAATTTTAGGAGGCTAACCTTTAATGTCGAGCTTATTAGATAAAGTTAAAACAATAGTAGCTGAGAAGTTAAGTGTTGATGAATCAGAAGTTGTACCTACGGCTTCATTCACAGAAGATCTCAATGCAGATTCTCTTGATTTAGTAGAATTGATTATGGCTTTCGAAGAAGAATTTTCTGATGATTCCACCACAATAGAAATTTCAGATGAAGACGCAGAAAGTATTACAACTGTTCAGGAAGCATTAGATTATCTAAAATCTAATGGTGTAAAAGAGTAGTAATTAATACATAAATGTAGACTTACTACATGATAATAAATTTTTAACATATGTTCGAATTACAAAATATTAGAACACAAATTGAGAAATGTACTCTATGTCAAATACATTCCTCCAAAAATAAAACAGTTCCTGGAGAAGGAAACCTCACACCTGAAATAATGATAATTGGAGAAGCTCCTGGAAAAAATGAAGACCTGCAAGGCAAGCCATTTGTAGGAGCTGCTGGTAAAATTCTTGACCAGCTACTATCCTCAATAAAGCTTTCAAGAGATCAAGTTTTCATAACAAATATGATCAAATGCAGGCCTCCAAACAATAGAGATCCACTGGATCAAGAAATTGATAATTGCGCTAATTTTCTTAATGAACAAATACATTTTTTAAAACCAAAAATGATTGTGACTTTAGGTAGATATTCGTTCTCAAAATTTTTGCCTGATAGACTTATAAGTCACGACAGAGGAAAACTTTTTAAATGGAAAAATGTTTTTATTTATCCTGTTTATCACCCTGCAGCTGCACTAAGAAACTCAAGTATAAAAATAAAACTTGAGGAAGATTTCTTAGGAATTATCAAATCTCTTAAAAAAATCAAATCAAATCCAAATACTAAACAAAAAAACAAGTATAAGGAAAACGAACAATTGAGTTCTTTATAAAATGTCTATACGTATTATACCTCTCGGTGGATTAGATGAAATCGGTAAAAATATTTTAGCGATTGAATATAAAAATCAAATTATCGTTATTGATGCTGGTCTCAAATTTCCCAACGAACAAAGCTTGGGAGTTGATTTTATCATTCCCGACATATCATACCTAATTAAAAACAAAAAAAAAGTAAAAGCTATATTTATAACTCATGGTCATGAAGATCACATAGGTGCTCTTCCTTATATTATTCCTCATATCAACGTCCCTATATATTCATCAAAACTTACAGGCAATTTAATCAATGTAAAATTAAAAGATGCAAAGTTATTATCAGAATCAAAAGTAAATTTCGTAGAGCCAAGAAAAAGCATTAAAATAGGCAAATTTTCTATAGAGTTCTTTAGAGTATGTCACTCAATACCTGACGCTATGGGAATAGCTGTCCGAACACCAGATGGGCTAATAATCCACACTGGAGATTTCAAAATTGATCACACACCTGTAGATAACAAAATTATAGACTTCCAAGCTTTATCAGAATATGCATCTGAAGGAGTTTTATTACTTTGTTCAGATTCTACATACGCCGAAGTTTCTGGCTATACACCTTCCGAAAAGGTAGTAGGAGAAACTCTTGATAGAATAATATCTACTTCAAAATCAAGAATAATAGTTGCTACATTTGCATCACAAATATCCAGAGTCCAGCAAGTGATTAATTCAGCAGTCAAAAACTCTCGTAAAATTGCGATTACCGGGAGAAGCATGATGAAAAATATTACCATGGCTACAAACACTAGATATATTAATGCCCCAAAAGAATCAATAATTTCTATTAAAAAAATTAAGGAAATTCCTAAAAATGAAACGCTAATTTTAGCAACTGGTGCACAAGGAGAACCAACTTCTGCATTAGTCAAAATGTCTAAAAACCAACACAATGAAATCAATATTGAAAAAAAAGATACTATTATCATCTCTGCTTCTCCAATTCCTGGAAACGAAACATTAGTTTCAAAAACAATTGATAATTTATTTAAACTAGGAGCAGAAGTTTTTCATAGTAAAACTTCCTTTGTTCACGTACACGGTCACGCAAGCCAAGAAGAACTAAAATTAATGTTGAATTTATTGAAACCAAAATTTTTCATTCCCATTCATGGAGAATTCAGACATCTATATGCACATGGAAAACTCGCTTATGAAAGTGGCATTGAAAAGTCAAATATATTTTTATTGAATAATGGAGATGTTTTGGATGTTAATAATCAAACAGGCCAAATTGTAGATTCCATCCCACAAAATGAAATTTTTGTTAATGGAAATTCTATTTGGCAAGATCCAGGTAACATAATGAACGAAAGAATCAATCTTTCAAAAAATGGAATTATAATTCTATCTGCTACTATAGGGACAAATCCACCATCAATTATCAGCAATCCCAAAATTTCTTCCATGGGTGTAGTCGACTTCTACCAAAATAACAAAATTACTGAAATGTTAAAATCAAACGCCCAGACTTACCTAGAAAAATATATCTCGAATGAAATAGATTTAGACACACTAAATATTGAACTTGAGTCAAGTTTAGTAAAATTAGTTTATAAACAAACTTTTCAAAAACCAAAAATACTAGTAGAAATAAACATTAAAAAATAAATTCTTTCTGAATATAATTCAAGAATCAATTTAGCAATTTAAACTTGGGACGATAAATTGATAGAAAGTATATTTCTTGCTGTTGGGATAAACTTAATACCTATTCTAATTTGGATTTTAATTATTCCGATAATAATTTTTAAATTTAGATCTTTAAATAAAAAAATAATAGATTTACTTTGTTACTTCATCCTCACTTGCTCATTAATGACAATAATTTCACCATTCGAATTCTACACTGGGGCATTAAGTATTTTTACCGTCAGTGGTGAAGTTCCATTAGGGGGTAAAATAGGACAAAATATCTCAGATTTATGGTCGTGGCATTTCACGGCTATACAAACTTTAATTACAGGTATCGCATTAGGGTTAATAGTCCCGAATAAATCACTTAACTATTTAAAAATATATTTTTTTATTCCTGAAAAAATCAAAAGCTTTCTAAGCATCAGCTCAAATGAAATGCAAGCAAAAAAACAAATGTCTGGTCAAAACTCAATTCAAAAAAGTCTTTTCGATACAAATTCAGATTTTCCAGATCCTATTTCAAAAAACATTGAAAATCCTCAGCAAGATCAAATTGATCTCTCTCAAAAACCTCAAACTACCAAACAAGAAAATGATGCCTCAAAATCTGATCAAACAAATTCACTTAGTTGGCAACTTCCTAAATTAGATATATTAGAAGATTTCGACGAACCTGGCATCTCAAAAGAAGACATAGATAAAACTGCTCAAACAATTAAAAAAACTCTGTCAGATTACAACGTAGATGTTGAAATTGGCAAAATTCAACCTGGACCTACAGTTACAATGTATGGACTGATTCCTGGCTGGATCAAAAAATACAAATCAGCAAAAAATGATAATGAATTTAACATTTCAAATAATGATAGGATTGAAACAAAAACTAGGGTTAAGGTCGACAGCATAATTTCTCGAGAAAAAGATTTAGCTCTTGCCCTTAAAACGCCAAGCATAAGAATAGAAACACCTGTTATGGGAGAGTCATTGGTTGGAATCGAAGTACCAAACCCTAAACCAAACCTAGTTACATTAAGAAGAATTATGCAAAGTAATGTTTTTATAGATTTAAAATCTAAAGCCCAACTACCAGTTGTCTTTGGCAAGGGTAGTTCAGGAAATACCAAAGTTAACGACTTAAGTCAAATGCCTCATTTACTCATTGCTGGATCTACAGGAAGTGGTAAAAGTGTATTTATTAATTCTTTATTATCTTGTTTAATAATGCAAAACACTCCTGAGACTTTAAGACTTCTACTCATTGACCCTAAACGAGTAGAATTAACACCCTACAATGGAATACCTCATTTAATTTCTCCTGTATTAGTTGAGACTGATCGAGTTGTTGCTGTCTTAAAAGCTTTGATTCAAGAAATGCAAAATCGATATAGAAAAATGGAAGAAGTAGGCGCAAGAAACATTATTTCATATAATGAACAATCTGATCAAAAAATGCCCTACCTACTAATAGCTGTAGATGAATTAGCTGATCTCATGATGACTTCATCTTTTGATATAGAACAGTCTCTTTGCCGGCTTGCTCAACTTGGAAGAGCTACAGGGATTCATCTAATCATAGCAACACAAAGACCTTCTGTAGATGTAATTACTGGTTTAATCAAAGCAAATTTCCCAAGTAGAATAAGTTTCAGCGTCACATCTCAAATTGATTCTAGAACAATATTAGATTCTAATGGAGCAGAAAAATTATTAGGAAAAGGAGATATGTTATATCTCGCTAGAGAAGGCTCTAAGCCTGAAAGAATTCAAGGTGCTTTCTTGTCAGACAAAGAAATCAGAAATGTGGTAACTTCCTGGCAAACATCTACTTGGCCTGAACTAGAAAACATTTCACTCACCATCAATAAAATACAAAATAACGAAATCAATGAGTATGTAACATCTGAAAAAATATCTGATGATGATGATTTAATCCAAAAATCAATCGAACTTGCACAAATGCACAAAAAATTATCTACTTCACTACTTCAAAGAAAATTAAGAATAGGATATCCCAGAGCTGCGCGACTAATGGACGAATTAGAAACTGAAGGCATCGTAGGACCTGGAGACGGATCAAAACCAAGAGATGTCATGTTAAACAAAAATCAAAACGAATAATTCTTACATCTGATTGAAAAGATAAATTTTTAAACTGTTATAATTTAATTAAGGATTAAATACTTTTTTTAATTTCAGAAATAATAAAAATGAATTCTTTTACAGAAAAATTAAATTTTTCTTCCAAAAAAAACTCTAGTATTTTGTGTGTTGGTTTAGATATACACCCTGAAGTCACGCCTGAAAATCAAATAATTAATTTTGCAAAAAAAATTATTGAATCCACACATGATTTAGTTTGTGCATATAAAATTAATTTGTCATTCTTTGAAATTTATGGTTCTTCAGGAATAAAAACTATGGAACAATTAATTTCATATATCAAAAATACAGCTCCAAATATACCAATTATTGGGGATGGGAAAAGAGGCGACATTGCTTCTAGTAACGAAATGTACTCTAAAGCAATTTTCGAAACTTGGAAATTCGATGCTGCAACAATAAATGCCTTCGGTGGCGAAGACTCAATTAAACCTTTCACAAAATATCAAGAAAAAGGAATTTTTATTTGGTGTAAATCTTCTAACCCTAGCTCTAAAGACTTTCAAGATTTAAATGTAGTAAGTGGAATTGAAAAACCTCAACAGTTTTATAAAACTATCGCTCATAAATCTATTAAATGGAATATAAATAACAATTTAGGCCTTGTAGTAGGCGGTACTTATCATAATCATTTAAAAGAAATTGTCGAAATCTGTCCAAACATGAAAATTTTAGTTCCTGGAATTGGTAAACAAGGAGGAGACTTGAAACAAACTATCTCAACATCTCCTGAAAATCTTATAATAAGTTCATCTCGTTCAATTATTTATCCTGAAAATGATAAATCTAATTACAATATTAGAAAAGCCGCAGAAAAAATAAATTCAGAAATAAATTCTTTTAGATAAAGAAAAATTATTTCCTTATAATTTAAAGAAGTCAAAAAATCTTTCCATTTATAGTACCTATTATTGTTTGACACAAAAAAATCTTAAACATAAAATGATTTTGAAAAAGGTATATTTTATGCATGAAATGGTAATAGAAAGCATTAGAGTCAGCCTCGTTAATTATCAACGAGTTGTAATTTTGCGAGTCAAAGAAACTGGTAAATACCTGCCTATTTGGATAGGTTCTCATGAAGCTGATTCAATAGCTTATAAATTACAAGATATCTCTGCTCCTAGGCCTTTGACTCATGACTTGTTACATGATGTTATTACTGAATTAGATGCTAATGTGAAAAAGATCATAATTTCTGGAATAGATGAAAATACTTTTTTCGCAAAGATTGAACTTGCAACACAAAATTCAATCATAGAAATTGACTGTAGACCTAGTGATGCTATAGCTCTGGCCGTAAGAACTGAATCTCCAATTTTTGCAATAAATGAAGTAATTGAAAAAGCTGGAGTTAAAATGGATATTAATTCTGATGAATTAAAAAAAGAAACGGAAATTTCATCTCCAGACAATTCATTTGCACCAATCTCTGAAGAAGAAGTTAAAAAATTATCTGCTTACTCAAAATTTATTGAAACGCTCAATACAGACGATATTAAATAAAATTTCTTCACCCTTCAATATTGTTTTTTGCTTCTATCCAAAGATTATCCCGTAGCTCATTGCTTAAAGATTCAATTTCGATTTGTCGTTCACCACAAAGGCGTTCTACTTCAATTAATCTTTCATTAAATCTACGATTTGCTTTTCTGAGTGATGCCTCTGGATCTACATTATGCCACCTAGATAAATTCACCATGGAAAAAAATACATCCCCTATTTCTAACTCTTTTTCAAAATCATTTTCAGCATTTTTCAATTCTTGGAATTCTTCTGTCAATTTATCTTCAACATCATTTATTTGATCCCAATCGAAACCAAATCTAGATGCCTTTTCTTGAAGAGTAAAACTATTCGCTAATGACGAAAGTGATATTGGAGCACTAGTTCCTAATATAGATTTACTTCCTTTTTCTTGGCTTTTGATCTTATCCCAATTAGACAATACTTGATCAATTTCTACATTCTGATTTTTCTCAAAAACGTGCGGATGTCTTTTAATAATTTTATGAATTAAATCACTAAAAACATCTTCAGAACCGAATTGAAAAATATTTTCAGCTACATGCATCATAAAACATAAATTAAATACAACATCACCTAATTCTTCCTTAATATTTTCAGAGTCTTCTAAATCAATAGCTTCTAATAATTCACAAGATTCTTCAAGAAAATATCTCTTCAAATCAGAAAAAGACTGCTCTTTGTCCCACGGACATCCTCCAGGCCCTAATAAAATTGAAATTAAATCAGACAATCCTTCAAAAGAGGATTTGAAATTTGATGATTGTTTCACTATATATCTCCTGGAAAGTACTTTTTAGGATCACAAGTTTAAACTATAATAACTCTAAAATTAAAAATATACATTTTTAGCCTAGATCAAAGATTAAATTTAATATGAAACCTTTAAAATATTTTAAAATATTAATGAATATTTTATTCATTCTATCAATCCCTGTTTTTTTAATCACAACCAACACAAGACTGCTGATTAACTCTCCATTTGTATATTCCATGGAATTCAACAAAATGGATATTGCTTCTAAAACAAAAATTGAACCTCAAGAATTATTATCAATATCTCAACAAATTAGATCCTATTTTAATAACAATCAAGATTATTTGAATATCCAAACTTTCATTAATGGTATTAAACAACCTTTATTCAATGATCGAGAAATATCCCATATGCTTGATGTGAAAAAACTTGTGAAAATGACTTATTCAACTCAATTAATTTCAGGTTTTTTCTTGGCATTAATGTTTTTCATAGATTTTATTTTCAGAAAAAAAACACTAAGACGTAATCTGTTTTGGGGATCTTTAATCACTGTTGCAGGAATAATAATTGTTGGAATTGGAGTTTTATTTTCTTTTGATCAAATATTTATTTTGTTTCATCAACTCAGCTTCACAAATGATTTATGGATTTTAGATCCAAGTAAGGATTATTTAATCAAGATTTTTAATCCTGAATTCTTTTACGATTCAACTATCTATATCGCAGTTGCAACTATTGCCGAATCATTGATAATACTTTCACTTCTAAGATTCATGCATATAAAACCAACAAAATAAATTCCTCAGCAAATTATTCATATACTATTCGTATGTTGATATGTTGACTCATTAATCACTCATTGCTAAACTCAGCATCTAACTTATAAAGCAATAATGCTAAAAAATTACAATCCTAGTTAAATTAAAGAGAACAAATACATTGGGCAACATAGAATTAGATTTCAAACCTACAGTTAAAGTTTGGGACTCTAACGCTTCTTTGGGACCACGACATGATTTTAAAGTCAGCGTAGATACTTCAGAACAAACCTTAGAAGAAATGGACCGTCTAGAAATTGAAAAAGCTATTGTTTATTCCCCACACGCGGTTGGTTTTGACTCTAACGATGGAAACAATTATCTGATTGATTTAATAAATTCTAATGAACGATTAATACCCCAATTTGTTTTTAATCCAACTTGGGATAATTTAGAACAATTTCAAGATGAAATAGAAAAAAATCGTATATCTTCGGTACGAATGACTCCTAGTGTTCACCAATACCCTTTTGAAAATTGGATAGTTAAACCGTGGCTTTCTTGGCTTCAAGAAACAAAAATCCCATTATGGATACCCATCTCATATGAATTTCTAAGTAATGAATCTCCTGTTAATCCAAGTGAATTACATGAAACGATTAGACAGTACCCAGAACTACAAGTTGTGATTGCAGATGTTCATTATAAATATAGTTGGATTTTTCAACTTCTTGAGTCTCTTCCAAATTGCTATGTGGAAATATCACAGTTTATTGGAACTGGTGCCGTTGAAGAATTAATCGAACGCCTAGGATATGAAAGAATATTATATGGTTCGGGATTTCCTGAAAATAATTTTGGCAGGCAACTTTATTCTATTCATCAATCAGGGTTGGAAAAAAACGTTTTAGAATCTATATGTCATAAAAATGTTAAAGAATTAATAAGTAACTCATAAGTTTAAAGCATAGGTAAAAAATTGTCAGAAACAAAAATAGTTGATTTCCATTGTCACCTGGGTCGTTGGGGTTTTCCTAGGATAGATGACTTAACTGATCGATACCTAAGAATTATGGATCTAAGTGGCGTAGATTTAGCATGTGTAAACTGCATTTTTTTCGGGAACGCTTCTATAGGAAATGATATAGTTGCATCAGTTGTAAAAGAAGCACCTGATAGATTCATACCTGTTGCATTTGTTACTCCACATTATCAAGACGATGTAATAGGAGAACTGGAGAGATGCTTCGGTGAACTTAAAGCTAAATTTTTAAAAATATACCCTACATATTATCAACGTCCTGTTGATGATCCGGGATATGAAAAAATATTCAAGTGGTGTAGTGATAACAAAAAAGTTATCATGAGTCATGCATCTGAGGTTTTTGAAACAAACCCACCTCAACTAGTTGATAGATATAGTAATTTGGCTGATAAATTCCCTGGAGTTTCATGGGTTATGGCACATGGAGCAACTGGCGGTAGACATAAACGAGATCAAATTATAGAAGCAGTCAACAAAGTCCCCAAGGTATATATAGATACTGCGGGAAGTTTAGATACATTTGGTGGCTTTGAAACATTAGTGTCAAATGTAGGAGCAAAAAAAATCGTATTCGGATCAGATATGCCATTGTTTGATGCTAGAAATCAAATTGCTCGAATAATCACATCTAAAATAACTGAAAAAGAGAAAAAACAAATTCTGGGGGAAAACACAATAAAACTTTTAGGATTAAAAAATGCAAAAAAATAATCATGTAATTGACTTCC
>TARA_B100000686_G_scaffold41146_1_pt1 | contig 19013 bp, 18 predicted proteins | sample TARA_B100000686 | Tara Oceans TARA_B100000686 (sample SAMEA2622733) | marine metagenome | biome: marine biome (ENVO:00000447); feature: marine epipelagic mixed layer (ENVO:xxxxxxxxx); material: "saline water (ENVO:00002010), including plankton (ENVO:xxxxxxxx)" | depth 150 m
TCAACCTTAAATCAGTAGTAATAACAGCAGGCAGTTTTAGTGACAGTGTTTGTAGGCCTCCATCCACTTCTCTAGTTACATTAATCTTCTCGGGTTCTATTTGAATTTCTGATGCAAATGTTCCTTGTGGGTATGAAAGTAAAGAAGCTAGCATCTGTCCAGTTTGGTTAGAATCATCATCTATTGCCTGTTTTCCTAAAATAATTAAGTTGGGTAATTCTTTTTCTACAACTGCCTTTAATAACTTAGCTACTCCTAATGGCTCAACTTCAATGCTTGTTTCTACTAAAATAGCTCTATCAGCACCTAAAGCTAGAGCAGTTCTTAACTGTTCTTGGCATTCAGTTGTACCAATTGAAACAGCAACTACTTCACTAGCTGTGCCTGCTTCCTTTAGTCTTACTGCCTCTTCAACGGCTATTTCACAAAATGGATTTATAGCCATTTTTGCATTAGATAGATCAGGGCCAGTTTCATCAGCCTTGGCTCTAACTTTAACGTTATAATCAACTACTCGTTTTATTGGAACTAGAACCTTCATATAGTAAATCCTTTATAATGGTACAAGATTAGAGGCGCTATTCTATATCTGCTTAAACGAGCTTACAAATATTAATACTTATGGAAGAAATACAAAGAGAATCTATGGAATACGATGTAGTTATTGTTGGTGCTGGTCCATCTGGACTGTCTACTGCTATCAAGTTGAAGCAGTTAGCTCTTGAGAACCAATCTACTTTATCAGTTTGTATTGTAGAAAAAGGTTCTGAAGTAGGAGCACACATATTATCTGGTAATGTAATTGATCCTAAAGCTTTAAATGAACTTATCCCTGATTGGAAAGAAAAAGGAGCACCTTTAAATACAGAAGTAACAAAAGATTCTGTTAGATACCTGCTTTCAGAATCAATTAATATCCCTGCTCCTCTGATGTTTCTTCCCACTTTTAAAAACCATGGAAACTATATTATAAGTTTAGGTAATCTTTGTAGGTGGCTAGCTGAATATGCTGAAGGGCTAGAGATTGATATATTTCCTGGATTTTCTGCATCTAACTTAATTTATGACCAAGAAAAAGTAGTCGGGATTATTACTGGAGATATGGGAATTAATTCTAAGGGTGAAAAGAAAGATAGCTACGAACCTGGAGTTGAACTCAGAGCAAAATACACTGTACTTGCAGAAGGCTGTAGAGGCCATCTTGGTAAAGAAGTTATAAGTAAATATAGTCTAGATAAAGATAAAGACCCTCAACATTATGGGATTGGTTTTAAGGAAGTATGGGACTTAAAACCAGAACTGCATCAGGAGGGACTTGTGATACATACTTTGGGATGGCCTTCAAAAGGAACAGTATCAGGATCCTATTTTTATCACGGTGAAAATAACCAAGCCTTTCTAGGCTATGTAGTTCCTCTTGATTATAGAAACCCACACCTGAGCCCTTATGATGAATTTCAACAATGGAAACACCAAGGTTCTATTAGTAAGTATCTAAATGGAGGTAAAAGGGTTTCTTATGGTGCAAGAGCTTTAATTAAAGGTGGGTTTCAGTCTAGACCAAAAATGGACTTTCCTGGTGGTCTTATAATTGGAGATAATGCTGGAACTTTAAATTTCCCTAGAATAAAAGGCACCCATACAGCCATGAAGTCAGGGATGATAGCGGCTGAAGTAATTTATGAAAGTTTAAATAATAATCAAGATTTATCTGGATACGAAGAAAAGTTTCAATCATCTTGGGTTCAAGCCGAGCTGTACAAATCAAGAAATTGGAATCCTTTTCTTCATAAATTTGGACCTTATTTAGGTGTACTTTTAGCTGGAATAGACCAATTTATCTTTAGAGGAAAATTGCCTTTTACCTTAAATGCTAAAGAGCCCGATCACAGTACATTGAAACCTGCAGATAAAATGCCATCTATTTCTTACCCCAAACCTGATGGTATTATTTCTTTCGATAAACTTTCTTCCGTTTTTCTTTCAAATACTAATCATGCTGAAGATCAACCATGTCACCTATTATTAAAAGATGAAAGCATTCCTATTCAAAAAAATTTACCACTTTATGATGAACCAGCACAAAGATATTGTCCTGCAGGAGTATATGAAGTAGTAGAAGAAGAAGGTAATAAAAAGTTCCAAATTAATTCTCAGAATTGTGTGCATTGTAAAACGTGTGACATAAAAGATCCTGAACAAAATATTGTATGGGTAACACCCGAAGGTACTGGTGGACCGAATTACCCTAATATGTAATAAAAATATAGAAAAAAAGCTACATTTATAGTTAAAAAAGGGTTGAAAATCTTATCAAAAATCGTATAATTAAATCACTAATTTTTCCGACCTGGAAATAACTCGAGACAAAGAAAGGAGAGAGAGATTAGTTAGAGAACGAAAGGCGAAAGCTCTAAAAGCAAAAGCTAGCAAAAAAAGCTTTTAGACGACCAAGATTAAAAGAGAAATTAATCAAGGAGCTAAACAAGAATCTCAAGTTTAGACACTTTCGAACTCGAACTAAACAGAGCTAAGGCTCTGTTTTTTTATGCCTCTAACTTCCCTATAATAAACTCTTTATTATTACTTTTAATTACCAGAGTTTGCTTACCTTTTGTCTCTTTTTTTATAGCTAAATTAACTAACTTATAATAAATATTTCTAGAGATAATACCCTCTAAGTTTGATCTAACAAGAACATAAGGTTTTGGTTCATCTGTCTCTGAGTTAGTTAGAAAGTTTATAGGATGATCATCATCTAATATAAACTTATCTCCTGTGTTTGTTTCAAAAGTAATTAACTGAATACCATTTTTTTTAATTATTTGATAATCAATAACTAGAAAAGGTCTTTCTTCTACCTCAATTCTTATTTTCTCAACAGGAGTAACTAAATAATATTCTCCGTCATCATCAAGTCTTAAAACTTTACTAAAAAGTTTCACCATCCGCTGCCTTCCAATGGGAGAGTTCATAAAAAACCACCTACCTTCCCTATCAATTCTCATTTCAACATTTTTGCATAAGGGAGGATTCCATAGATGAACAGGTGGTAACTTCTCATCATTATATTGCGAAATCTGTTTTAAAATATTTGCAGGATTTGTTGTGGTCATTCAGTTAAAGTGAGTACTTAAGAAGCTCTTGTTGTAATATTAATTGCATTGCAATAAACAATAACATTAGTCCTGTAGTTCTTTCTACCCAAGGTATAACTTTTCTAAATCTTAAAATAGTTGTTTTATTGGTTAGTAATACACTTACAAAAGAAAACCACAGAAAGGTAGCAGCTGACATATAAATACCTAATAGTAACTTCAAAGAGAGACTTATTTGATTGTCTATTACTATAGTAAATACGGTAATGAAGAATATTAATGCTTTAGGATTTAATAAGTTAGTTAACAACCCTGTAATTATTGATTTTAAAACTCTTACTCTTTGGACTTGCATAGAGCCCTCAGTTTGAATATAGCTAGTAGAGAATAATGAAACAAAACCTAAATAAGCTATATAAATCGAAGCAACTATTTTCATATACCAAAAAATATCTGGTTGTTGTTTTAAAAGAATGCTTAATCCTGCAATTGAAAGTCCTGCATGAAATAAAATTCCAATAGCAATTCCAAAACTTGTCCAAATAGATACTTCCCTGCCATATCTAAAAGACTGTCTAGAAATTAAAATAAAATCTGGTCCAGGACTTGCAACTGCAAATAAATGCAATGTTGCAACTGTTAAAAAAATTGTCATTAAAGAATAGTGGGCTCTATTTCTAGTTTAATTTGAACTTTGCTATAAACATCATCAATAATATTTGCTGACAAGTTAATAAGCTCTGAACTGCTTGCCCCTTTTTTTGAAATTAACACTAATGAGTGTTTTTTAGAGACACACACCCCTCCATCCTTAAAACCCTTCCATCCTAGTTTTTCTAAAATGAAAGCTGTTGGTACCTTAAAAATTGGTTTATTGGAGTATTTAAAAAAAGGTATATCAGGTATTTCTCCCTGTAATAATTTAAACTCTTCTTTAGTTAAAAATAAATTTTTATAAAAACTTCCTACATTAGGTTCTTTCTTATAATCTGGCAGAATATTAGTCCTTATAGAAGTTACAGCTCTACAAACTTGATAGGGAGTAGCGCTTTCAGGATCTACGTCATCTTTCAAAAGATAGTTAAATAAAGATTTATAATTAGTATTAGTTTTCGGTTCTTCAGAAAGCTTCAGCTTGATTGAGCATATTAATAGGCTTCCATTTTTTTTAAAGAGGCTATCTCTATAACCAAACAAACACTCTTTGTTATCAAAATGAACTATTTCATTAGTAATGGTATTTATTGCCTCTAAAGAAACTAAAACCGAACTTAATTCCTGTCCGTAAGCTCCTATATTTTGTACTGGTGCTGCTCCCGCTGTTCCAGGAATTAAAGATAAATTTTCTAGCCCAAATAACTTATTTTCTAATGACCATAAAACTACATTATTCCACTCTTCACCTGCACCTATTTCTATCACTTCTCCATTTATGACCTTACCTGGGATGTTAACTTTAAGAACAGCACCAGGAATATTCTTGGTTAAAACTACATTAGTTCCTTCTCCAAGTATTGTTATAGGTAGATTTTTTTTTAAACAAAAGTCTATATATTCTTTGCAATCTTCAACAGACCTAACTTCAGAAAAATATTCTGCTTTATGATTAAAACCAAAACTATTTAGGTTGCTTAAAGAGTAGTTCTCTTTTATTTTAATCATTTAGTAAGATTTTTCTTGCTTTAGTTAAGTCGTCAGGAGTATCTATGCCTAAATTGTTTTTAGATACAGACTTAATGGCTCCAATTTTTTTATTATTGTCTACAGCTCTTAACTGTTCCAATTTTTCAGATAATTCACGTTCACTTTGACTCCAAGATACAAATTTACTTATAAAGTTTGCTTTATAAACATAAATTCCTAAGTGTAATGCTCTAAAATATTTTTTGTTTTGAAGATAATCCTTATCTCTAGAAAATTCTTTTACGTTGTTTTCTATGTCTACCCATAATTTAACTAGATTTCTGTCCTTGACATCTTCACTGGGTGTAAAGTCAGAATAAAGAGTGCAAAGATCAAAGGTTCTTTGGTGTATAAAAAAGGAAGTTAAGTTATTAATATCCAAATGACTAAGAAAAGGTTCATCTCCTTGAAGGTTAACTATAACCGTTTCAGGTTTAATTTTTAGCTTTTCAATTGCCTCAGCTATTCTATCTGTACCACTTAAATGCTCATTTTGTGTCATCAAAACTTTAGCTCCAAATGAAGAGCAACAGTCAAAAATTTTATTATGATCTGTTGCTATATATACATCTTCTGCTTTACTTTTTTTTGCCAAATCATAAACCCTTTGAATCATTGGTTTTCCTTGAAGATCAAGCAAGGGTTTGCCTGGTAACCTATTGGAAGAATATCTTGCAGGTATGATTACAGTAAAAGACATTATTTCTTTAATTCACTTTCCTCTAAATTTCTTGCCTCTTCTGGAATCATAACAGGAATAGAATCTTTTATTGGGTAAGCTAACTTGCTTTCATAACAAATTAATTCCCCATCTTTTTGAATTAAACTACCTTTAGAAACTGGACAAACTAAGAGCTCTAATAGTTTTGGGTCTAAACTTTTCATTGTGTTTCTTTTATTTTATCTACTATATCTAATAAAAAATGATCAGGTAACTCAGCTTCTATTTTAAGTATCCATATATTCTCATTATTTAACTTTTGACATCTAGCAGCATCTTTTTCAGTCATAACAATAGGCAGTGGTTGTGAAAAAGTTAAATCATCTTGACTGAATTGGTAGTGATCCGGAAAAGAATGCTCTATAACTTGAAACTTTAGATCTCTAAGAGTCCTGAAGAACTTGGAAGGATTTCCTATCCCTGCAACAGCATGAACTGACCTTCCTAAGGGCCAGTTATCTAAACTAACAATTTTATGGTCAGACAACCTTTCCCATTCGGTAGGCTTATACTTCATTATCACATTTTCATGGACGTCCTCATGGGTTAAAGAGCAATTAGAGCTAACAATAAAATCTACTGAATTTATTCTTTCTAAAGGCTCTCTTAAAGGTCCAGCAGGTAGGCATAGTTTATTGCCCGTGCCCCTTGAACCGTCAAAAATAATAATTTCTAGATGCCTGCCTAATTGATAATGTTGGAGTCCATCATCACTAATAATAAGATCACATTCTGTATCTTCAATCATCTTCTTTGCAGCTTCTACTCTATTAGGAGACACATATACTGGAACTTTTGCCTTTTGGTAAATTAAACGAGGTTCGTCTCCGGATATTCTTGCTCTCGTTGAATCTTGCATTACAAGAGGATATTTTTTAGCTCTACCACCATACCCTCTACTAATAACTCCCGGTTTATAACCTAACTTTTTAAGTTCTCTCGCTAACCAAATAACAAATGGTGTTTTCCCTGTACCACCTGCAACAATATTCCCTATTACTATTAATGGAATATTAGGTTTCCACGATTGATTTTTATTTAACAAGAAGTTATTTAATCTTTTCTTAGAAATTCTTTTAGTTATTAAAGATAGAGGCCAAAGTAACCATAACCATAGGCTTTTCTTATACCACGCCTTTTCTAAGAAATGAGTATGGTCTTCAGCAGATGTCAGAAAAGCTAATTCCTCTTCTCTATCTATGTTATAAGTTGGCTGTAGATTTTCTTGTTTAACTTGGTCATCTTTAAACTGTTTAGCATGAAGACCAGCATAAACCTCACCTTTTTCTAGAAGTTCTTTATGAGAGCCCTGTTCAATAATTCTACCCTCATCTAATACTATTATTTTATCGGCACTTTCAATTGTAGATAAGCGGTGAGCTATAACAAGGGTAGTTCTTCCTTTTGTTAACTCTGACATAGCTTTTTGAATATATTCTTCTGACTCTGAATCAAGTGCAGAAGTTGCTTCATCTAGAATTAATATAGGGGAATTTTTTAAAATAGCTCTTGCAATAGCTATCCTCTGTCTTTGCCCACCTGATAAAAGAACACCATCGTCACCCACTACCGTTTCATAACCATCTGGCATTGCTTTTATAAATTCATCTGCATAGGCTTTTTTAGAGGCTATTTCAATTAAATTAAAATCTTCATCTATTGAACCATAACTAATATTTCTAGTTATGGTGTCATTAAATAAAGTTATGTTTTGTCCAACTAAAGAGATATGAGATCTAAGGTTATTAATTTCGTAATCCTCTAAATTAACTCCATCTATGGTTATTTCACCTTTAAAGTCTCCGTAAAATCTAGGTATCAGGCTAACAAGAGACGTTTTACCTGCTCCAGACTTACCAACAAAAGCAACTGTTTCGCCTGGGTTAATAGTTAGATTGATATCTTTTAAAACGTCATCAGTATCTAAATTATAAGAAAATGATAAGTTTTTAAATTCAATTAAGCCATTTACAGTTTCATTTTGATGGGTACCTTCATTTTTTTCTGGCTCTTCATCTAGTTGCTCAAAAATATCACTTGCTGCTGCCAGTCCTTTCTGAATCTGACTATTAATTTCTGATAATTGTCTAACGGGCTTAGCCAACATGCCTGCAGCTCCAAAGAAAGCTACAAAACCTCCAGGGCTCATTTCAGCTAAAACAGAAGGATCAAGTGCAAGCCAGGTAATCAGCGCGAGTGCAGCTGAAACTAGAAACTGTATTAACGGAGAAGCCAGTGCATTTGTAGCTTCCAGTTTTAAGTTTTGTATTCTATTGTTATTACTAGCCTTAAAAAATCTATTGACTTCATACTCATTTCCTCCAAAAGCTTTAACCTCTTTATAAGCATTTATAGTTTCTGAAGCAACATGAGTTACATCTCCCATTGCAGTTTGAATTTTGCTGCTAATTTTTCTTAATCTTCTTCCGGCATATCCAACTACCAAGGCAATAAAAGGAGCTGCTATAAAAAAGATTGAGGCTAGCTTGAAATTTAAATACATTAAATAAGATACTAATCCAATTACTAAAAGACCCTCCCTAATAAGAATTTTTAATGCATTAGTTGCTGCTCCTGTTACCTGCATTACATTAAAAGTTATTCGTGAAACTAAATGACCAGAACTTCTAGTGTCAAAAAAAGAACTTGGTAAGACTGGTATTTTATTAAAGAGATCAGTTCGTAATTCGTGGACTAATCTATTTGAAATGGAAGCTAGTAAATAATTTCCTATAAAAAAACTAACCCCCCTTATTAGTGCTATGAGTACAAGCAATACTGGCCATAAAAGCCTTAAATCATCAGTTGGACTATCAACATAATCTATAACCCTCTTCAACCATTCGGCAAAAGCAACTTGTGAACCCGCAAACACCGCGAATCCAAGAATACTAATTAAAAATTGAGGGAAATAAGGTAAGACATAAGAGATAAGTCTTCCATAAATTTTAAAATCAGAGGGTTTGGGCTTAATAACTTCTATTTTATCCACTGCACCACCTATAAGTTGAATACCCTATCCATTCTAGAGGACAACAAAACATCATGTGTTGCAACAAGTAAACTAACACAGAATTCAACTCTGAGCTCCAAAATTATATCTGATATTTGTTGAGCATTTTCTGTATCTAAATCTCCAGTGGGCTCATCCATAATTAAACAAGATGGTGAATTAGATAATGCTCTTGCAACAGCTACTCTTTGTCTTTCGCCTCCAGATAACTCGGAAGGCTTATGATTAACTCTGTGATCTAAATTCAATTTCTTTAATAAGTCATTACTTCTCTTTAATGTATCTATGTAATTAGAGCCACTGATTAGAGCTGGTAAACCTACATTCTCTGAAGCAGTTAGCTCAGGAAGTAGATGATGAAATTGATAAACAAAACCTATTTCTTTATTTCTAATTAATGATTTCTTATCTTGGCTAATCTCTGCTATATCTTGTTCATTAAAAAAGACTTTACCTGATGTCGGACTATCTAAACCTGATAAAATATTTAATAAAGTTGTTTTACCTGAACCTGAGGGTCCAACTACAGCTACTGCAGAAGATTCCTCTAACTCAAAATTAATATCATTTAAAATCTCTATTGTTTTGCTTCCTTGTTTAAAATGTTTATACAGGTTAGAACATCTTAGTATTTTTTTACTCATGCCTAAGAACCTCAGCAGGTTGTAGATTAGAAGCAATTCTCGAAGGATAAAAACTAGCAAAAACAGTTAAAACTAATGAAACTGAGCATATAGATAAGATCCAACTTAGTCTCATGTCAGTTGGAAAATAATTAATAAAATATACTTCTAAGAATTTTATATCTAGTAAGTTTTCAAAAAAATTAATAATAGGTCCCAAAAAATAAGTTATAACTATTCCGGCTAGTAAACCCATCAAGGTTCCTGCAAAACCTATTAATCCTCCAAAATACAAAAAAGTTTTTTGAATAAAACCTCTAGTGGCACCAATAGTTATTAATATAGCTATTTGGGACCTCTTTTCATTGATAGTCATAATTGATAAAGAAACAATATTAAAAACTGCTATAACGATTACCAACGAAAGTAAAAGGAAAACGAGAAATTTTTCCATAACGATTGCTTTAAAAAGAGTTCCATATGAGTTAGTCCAGTTTGTAGAAGAAAGAAAAGTATTTAATGATTTATTAACTTTTATGAGATCATGCGAAACTAATTTTTCAGCTTCAAAAAGATCCTTATAGCTTATTCTAATACCATGAACTGAGTTTTTTATTCTTAGCAATTTTTGAGCATTGCCTAGACTTATGTATGCAAATGTTTGATCCATTTCTGGTGCACCTATACTAAAAATTCCCGTTACCTTAAATCTTTTTGTTCTGGGCATTACTCCCGAAAGACTTAAAGTAGTATCTGGTACAAGAAGGTTTATGGTATCTCCTACCTTTACACCTAATTGGATAGCTAAGATATCTCCTATAATAATTCCAAATTTTTCTTCTTGAATTGAATTCCATGAACCTTCAATTACTCTTGAGCTTATGATGGAAGTTTGTTTTTCTAAAAGAGGGTCTACACCGAAAATATAAATACCTTTTAAAGAATAAGAAGAACTAATTAAGCCTTGAGTCTCTATATAAGGCGAACTAGAAATAACTTCTTTATTTTTTGAAAGAATATCTCTTATAGAATTAATCTGACCAATCTTTATATCACCTATTAAAGAAGCATGAGGAATGCTCTGAAGTATTCTGTCTCTGAGTTCCTTCTCAAATCCATTCATAACTGAAGAGACTAGAATCAGTACAGCCACTCCTATAGTAATACCTAAGAACCCAACAGAAGAAACAAAAGACAAAAAACCAGACCGTCTTCCTCTAAGATACTTTATAGCCAAAAATAGCGGTAAAGATGTCATAACCGAAAAAAGGTCTTATTAGATTTTCTTAAGAAGCTGAAGCTTTATCAGGTTTATTCTTATAAGGTGGCACTAAACCAGCTAGCTTGTTTAAATTTATTTTAGTTTGCTTATATATAGATTTAGCATGAGAAAATTCTTTAAACCCATCATATCCATGATATGAACCCATTCCACTTGGGCCTACACCACCAAAAGGTAAATTCTCTTGAGTAATATGAGAGATAACATCGTTTAAGGTAACACCTCCTGAAGTAGTATTTTTTAGAACATAATCTTGTTCTTTTTTATTATTTCCAAAATAATAAAGACCAAGTGGCCTATCTTTATTATTAACATAATTTACTGATTCTTCTAAATCCTCATAAGTTTTGACTGGTAAAACAGGTCCAAAAATTTCTTCTTGCATAACTTTCATGTCTTCAGAGGGATTTAAAACTAATGTAGGAGGTATCTTATAATGAGGTTGTTGAGAAAAATCTTCATTACTAGGATTTATCTCTACAATCTCGGCTCCCTTTTCTTTAGCATCATCTAAATAACTTTGAATCCTATCAAAGTGTTTCTCATTAATTATAGAAGTATAGTCCTCGTTATCTTTTAAAGAAGGATACATTTCTGATACAGCACTAACACTTTCTTCAACAAACTCTGAAACTTTATTTTTAGGAACTAGAGCATAATCAGGCGCCAAACAAATCTGACCAGCATTCATAGTTTTACCTTGCATAACTCTAACTGCAGCAGCGCCTACATCAGAATCCTTTCCTAAAATTACAGGTGATTTACCACCTAACTCCAAAGTTAATGGCACTAAATTTTCTGAAGCAGCCTTCATTACATGTTTAGCTATCTCTGTTCCACCTGTAAAAATTAAATGATCAAAAGGTAAACTGCTGAAAGCAGCTCCAACCTCTGCATCTCCTGTAAATACTGCAATCTCTTCCTTATCAAAATATTCTTCGAACATTGTTTTCATAACATCTGAAGTTGAAGAGGTAATTTCTGAAGGCTTAATCATAACTCTATTACCTGCAGACAAAATCCCCCCTAAGGGTGCCAAGACTAAGTTAACTGGAAAGTTCCATGGACTTATACAACCTACAGTGCCCATAGGCTGATATTCTATTCTGGCTCTTGCGCCCATAATAGATAAAAGTGGTCCCAAGGGAGCTATTTCGGCCTTACGTTTTTCAGGCTTCATCCATTTAACTAAATTTTTCTTAGCATGCTCTAAGGGGCCTATTGCAGACATAACTTCTGTAGCAACACTCATTACAGGATCTCTATTACCAAAATCCTCTTGTAAAGATTTTATAATTTGGTCTTGATATTTATTGACCATACTTATACACCTTTCTATTCGGTCTTTCCTAAGTTCAACACTTGGAGGTCCTTCTTGTATGTGTAGTTGTTTTTGAAGATCTAAAATCCTTTTCATTTCTAATATAGTTGTATCGTTCATAATTACACCTAAATAATTTTTAAATAATATTTAAACACTTCTTTTTTGTTTATCCTTTTCATTAGTTGCCTTAATAGTAGATTTAATAGCTTCCCAGTCCTCATCTTTTAAAGAAGCCAAAGCTCTATAAAAAGTTCCTCCAGTTAAATATTCACCACCATCTATTGCTATTGTCTGTCCAGTTAGATAATTACACCCATCGGACATTAAAAATGTTGCTAAGTTCCCAAGTTCTTCCATTTCACCAAATCTACCCATAGGGTTTCCAGAATACATTCCGTCACCAGAATCAGCATCAGGATCTTGTCCCGGAGATAACCTTGCCCATGCTCCTTCGGTAGGAAAAGGACCAGGTGCTATGGCATTCAATCTAATCCCTGCATGGCCCCACTCAGTAGCTAAAGATTTTGTCATGGCATGAATACCGCTTTTTGACATAGCTGAGGGTACTGTAAAAGCAGATCCAGTCCACACCCAAGTTGCTAATATAGAAACAATAGAACCAGATCTTCCTAATTCTAACCATCTCTTTCCTATGGAGTGAGTCACATAAAAAGTACCGTGGAAAACAATACTCGCTATAGCCTCGAATCCTCTATGAGATAAATCTTGGGTCCTTGAAATAAAATTTCCTGCTGCATTATTTACTAAGCCATCTAAAGGTCCTTCAGAGAAGATCTGTTCAATTGTATCTTCTACGTCTTGGGGGCCTCTGATATCCAACCCATAGCATTTAACTTCTCCTCCATGCTCATCCATCAATTCTTTAGCAGTTTCTTCTAATACCCCTACTCTTCTACCACATATGAGAACTTCTGCTCCATATTTAAGAAAATATCTGGACATTTCCTTACCCAACCCAGAGCCTCCTCCAGTTACTAATATTCTTTTTCCTTTTAATAGATCTTTTGCAAACATATGTATAACCTTATTATTTTTAATATTAATAATACCACTAATTAAGCTTCTTCAAGAGGTTGAGTAGTCTTAGGCTCAATTCTTCTATATCCCTTTTCTTTTATCCATCTATGTCTTTTATTTAAAAGAATGAATATAAATGAAATTAGCATTATAAAAAAACCAAGTAAATATGGATATTGAGGAGAAGCTACGTAAAGAGGCATAGCAATAACGGGTGAAAAGATATGACCTACAGGTAAAACCATACCCATAAATCCATTAGCTTTACCTTGATGTTCTTGTCCAACCGATAAAGAAATTGCAGCTGCAAGACCCGTGCTTTGGGTACCCTGTCCTAATCCAAATAAAAATAAAGATAAATAAATTGAATAGAGAGACTTACTAAAGAAAATCCCTAGTATTGCTATAGCCAATACAAAGGTTCCATATCTAATTAAAGAGCCAGGTGAAACTCTAAACTTATCAGCTATTAAAAGTTGCCCAATAATACTTCCGAAAGCTCCGAGCATAAATCCAATGCTTGCAAAGGTTATTGGGTTTTTTGAGCTAGGAACAATAACATCAAGAAAAAAGAAAGACGATGTTTGTACAACCATAGCATTACAAATACCTAAAGAAACACCTACGATTAAGAAAGGCCATACTCTAAAGTCAAATAACTTAAGGTTGCTTTCAATGATTTCTTTTTTCTGACCGATTTTTATTTTAGGCTGTCTAGCTATCATCAAAGCAACAACGAGAAGTCCAAAAGAAAAAATATAGAAAGGAAGGGTATAAGAAATAACTAAAAGAAAACCAGCTATTGCTGGACCAGCTATACGTCCTGCAGAAAACCCAGCATTTAATCTTCCAAAACCTCTACTCCTATCATCTAAACCTGTAATATCTCCTACCCATGCACCCGATGCAGGTCTGGTAGCACTGCCCAAAACTCCATTAATTAACCTTGCTATTATGAGTATTACAAGGAGCTTCCACCCTAGTAATATCTGAGAGGTTCCTAATGTTAGAGCACTACTGAATAGAATTAATGATAAAGCACAGCCTAGTAAACCAATATTGACTATTATCTTTCTTCCTAGTCGATCACTCAACTTTCCCCAATAAGGACTTAATATCATCCAAGCAATGGCAGAGGAAGCAAATATAGAACCTGTTTGTATTTCACTAAGACCTAGATCTCTAGCAAGTGGAGGTATGGTTATAAATACTACCGACTGTCCTGCTCCTACAAAAAAAAGACCTCCAGATAATAGCCAAATTACTGTAGGTAATTTATTCATAGTTATCTTAATTATTTATTATTAGTTACTGAAGGAAACTGATCTAAGAGAAATAACTGTTTTAATCTTTAAATCCTTTTATGCCAACAGCCTCTCTAACTCTTTTGATTAGAGGAGTAGAAATATTAAGTGCTTTTTCAGCTCCGGTTATTAATATCTTTTCTATATGTTTAGGTTCTTTTAAAAGTTGATCATATTTTTCTCTAAGGGGACTTATTTTTTCTTCTAGTAGTTCAAATAGTAATTGTTTTGCTTCACCCCAAGATACACCTTCTTTATATTTACTTTCCATTACTGCTAATTGCTCTTTAGTTGCGAAAGCTTGATAAATTTCAAATATTGAAGATCCTTGGATTTCTTTTGGTTCTCCAGGCTCTTTTGAATCAGTTTTGATTTTCATAATACTTTTTCTTAGTTGGTCTGTACTTAAGAATATAGGTATAACGTTTTTATAGCTCTTACTCATTTTTCTACCATCAATTCCAGGTATAACTCCTGAATTATCATCAATTAAAGCATTAGGAATTGAAAAAATTTCTTCATAGTGATGATTAAATCTAGTTGCTATATCCCGAGTCATTTCTAGATGCTGCGTTTGATCCTTTCCTACAGGGACAATATCTGCATTAAACATTAGAATGTCTGCAGCCATAAGAATTGGATAATTGAATAACCCCATTGTTATTCCTTTATCTGGATCTTTATTACTGTTTTCAGCTATTGCTGCTTTATAAGCATGAGCTCTATTCATTAAACCCTTGGAAGTCAAACAACCTAGAATCCACGTTAACTCCATAATATGTGGTATATCTGATTGTCTATAAAAAATAACTTTATTTGGATCAAGGCCGCAAGCTAACCAGCAAGCTGCTATTTCAAAACAAGAATTATGTGTTAGGCTTGGATCATTGTTTTTTATTAAAGAATGATAATCAGCCATAAATAAAAAAGATTCTGTTTCTGGATTTTTACTTGCTTGTATAGCTGGCAAAATCGCTCCACATAAATTTCCTATGTGAGGAATACCACTTGTAGTAATGCCAGTTAGTACTCTATTCTTTATAGCCAATTTCTCTCCTAAATGATTATTTTATCCTAACATTTAAATAAAGTACTTGATTCCATTTAAGTAATCATTAATATTTCGCGGATTAAGATGACTAGATTATTTATTGCTTTAACTCCAACTGTTGACTTCAACAAAGAAATTTCTTCGCTTAAAGAGTCTCAGAAAGCTCTTAAGTACAAAAATGTCCAAATTAATTGGTCAAATAATAATCAACATCATGTAACTGTTAATTTTATTGGAGCTATGGAACCAGAACAAAAAGAGGAAATGTTTAACATTCTTGACTCTAGACCACCATTTAAATCACTTCCAATTGAAATCAATAATTTAAGTTACTTTCCAAATGAGAACGGACAAGTACTTGTTGCCAACATCTCCCTAACACCAAGGTTACAAAAACTTTATGACCAAGTGGAGGAAGTAGTAGCCAGAATAGGTTTTGGTATGGCATTAAGATCTTATAAACCTCATATTACATTAGCTAGATTTAAAGAAAAAAATAGACCATTTTCTGAGCTTCTTCTTTTAGAAGAGCCTATATCATTTGCTTGCAATAGTCTGGATGTATATGAGAGTTCTTTTAAGGGCGGTAAAACAATACATTCTCTAATTAAATCTTATTCATTAGAATAAAAAAACACCGCTGTGCGGTGTTTTAATTCGAAGTTGAAGGGGTCAGTGCGGGTTTCTCACTGTGCTACAAGTACCCTTCTTGTGCAGTTGACTTACTTTCGCTTATCTTTTCACCCTTCTTCTTCTGTCCATTCTCTTATAAATCTGGGTCTCGAGGTCCAGTTTTATTTGAGTAATAGCGTAAGGACAAAGATATCAAATTCAAAGAAGAAAGCAAGTAAAAGAAAAAAAAATTTAAAATTTATATATTTATTAAATAATTTAATAAATACAATGATTTAAACTATTTATTTAAACTAAAATATTTTTTGTTATGCCTTTAAATCCTTATTCTTTTAACCTTTCAAGCCATTTAGTTTTATCTTGAGGTTTAAAATTTCGAATACAATTAATTGTATCTTTAACATTGTTAATGAGAAAAAAATCTTTCAGAGTAGACTTAGGAATAAAGCCTTCATCACAGGCTTTCAAAGAAAAAGAATAAAGCTCATCATAATAGCCATCTACATTCAAGAGAACTATAGGCTTTGAATGTATTCCTAGTTGGTTCCAAGCTAAAGCTTCATAAAACTCTTCCCAAGTACCCACTCCACCAGGTAAAGCTATTACTGCATCAGAAAGTTCAGCCATTTTTGCTTTTCTTTCATGCATAGTCCCAACAACATGAAGTTTAGTTAGATTTTTATGTCCTGCTTCTGCCCTCTTAAGTCTCTCTGTTATTACACCAATTACTTTACCGTTACCATTTAAAACTTCATTTGCTATTTCATTCATTAACCCCACACCTCCTCCACCATAAACCATGGAAAAATTATTTTTTACTAATTCTCTTCCAAGATTAGTTGCTGCAGTTTTATAAGAAGCTTTGTGACCTAAATTGGATCCAGCGAAAATACAAACAGATTTCATAAATTAACTTTTGTTTAAGATAACTATATCATTCACTTTAGATTCGCATGAATAGAAGTCAATTAAAAATAGATATTGTATCTGACATTGTTTGTCCTTGGTGTGCAATAGGATATAAAAAACTTTTTGAAGCTATTACTGAATTAGATGATGAAATTAACTTTGAGATTAAGTGGAAACCCTATGAATTGCACCCTGAGATTCCTAAAGAAGGACTTGATAAAAAAGAATATTACAAAATAAAATTTGGTGAGTCATCACAAACTTATGATAGATTTAATTTTATTAGGGAAGAAGGAAAAAAAGTAGGTCTTGAGTTTAATTTGAAGAAAAGTAAAAGTCTTCCAAATACTTTCTTAGCACACAGACTCCTTTGGTTATGTAGGTCAAAAGATATGCAGGACATTATGGCAGAGGCTCTTTTTCATGCATATTTTACTGATGGAAGGGATGTGGGTAACAAAGATGAGTTAATAAAGATTTCATCAGAGAACGGTCTTAATAAAGAAGAAATAGAGAGGTTTTTTCAGACCGATGTTGGTCATAATGAGGTATTAAGAGAAGAGAATAGAGCACGAGAAATGAATATATTTTCTGTTCCCACTTATATTTTTAATAAAAAATATTTATTAGTTGGTGGGCAAGAACCAGATACGTTTAAAGCTTATATAAACAAAGTTATAGAAGTTGAATCTAATAATTCTAAGTCTTTAAATGCTTAACTTTGAACTAATTAAGAAAGCAGAAATCAATTCTGAGTTCTACCCTTTCTTTACAGTCCAAGATGCTTTCTTAAATAAACAAGATCATCAAAAAATATCTGCAGATTTTCCAAATATAGATAAAGGAGGTAGCTTTCCATCGGATTCAGTCTTATATGGAGAGAGCATACAATCTTTACTTGATAGTCTAGAAGGAGATCAAATGCGTAATATCCTAGAAAGTAAATTTCAAGTTGATCTAAAAGACAAGCCTGTAGTGAGTACTTTCAGGGGATATTCAAGAATGAAAGACGGTAAAATACATTCTGATTCAAATACAAAAATTATTACTGTGCTTCTGTATCTAAATAAAAATTGGGATAGAAGCAGTGGCCTCTTAAGAATGTTAAAAGAAAAAGATAACATTGAGAATTACATCACTGAAATACCTGCTTCAATGGGCAGCATGGTTGCATTTAAAGTAACAAATAACTGTTGGCATGGATTCATCCCTTACGAGGGAAAGAGGTGTTCAATTCAACTTAATTACTTATATAAAGAGGCGCTCTCGAAACATACAATTAGGCATAAAATAAGTTCCTTTTTTAAGAAGCTCTCTTGATGTTATGAGAGTACTTATCATTAAGCTGACTTCTATGGGTGACTTGATGCATGCCCTTCCTGCTCTTACAGATGCTTCAAAAAAAATCCCAAATATAGAATTTGACTGGGTGGTAGATAAGAATTTTTCTGAAGTACCCTTGTGGCATCCAAAGGTTAAATCAGTTATTACTACTAACCATAGAACTTGGAAAAAAAATTTTCTTTCTACCAAATTAATTAATAATTTAATAAGCATTAAATCTGCAGTAAATAATACTAATTACGATGCCGTTATTGATATGCAAAATAATATTAAAAGTGCTGCTCTATCTCTTCTTGTAAAAGGTTCTGTTCACGGTTTAAATAAAGATAGTGCAAGGGAATACCCATCGCATATAGCTTATAAGTTTAAATATGAGGTCTCTAAAGAAAGTCATGCCATTTTAAGACAAAGACAGCTATTAGCCCTTAGTCTTAACTATGAATTTGATGCACAAGATATGGATTATGGAATCACTCATAAATTTGAAAAACCCAATCTTGAATTACCGAAAAAATTTATATTCTTAGTTCATAATGCAAGTTGGCCTAATAAGATGTGGTCTATATCAAGGTGGAAGGAAATAGTTAAATTAATTAACAATGAAGGTTATATAGCTATACTTCCCTCTGGTTCAATTGAAGAATTTAAAAGAGCTCAAGAGATCGCTTCAATTAGTAGAGATGCTTTAGCAATACCAGCTCTATCTTTAAATCAAACAGCTTATATCATTAAAAAGTCTACAGGATGTATATGCTCCGATACAGGTTTAGCTCATCTTTCGGCATTGTTAGGAAAACCCTCTGTTACTTTATATTCAGTTACAGATGAAAAACTGATTGGAACACGAGGTAACAATCAAACTCACATCATTTCCTCTGACTTAACAATGGATAGCATTACTTCAAAAAGAGCTTGGGAAGAATTGAAATTATTGATAGAAGGTGGCGGAGGGTGAGGGATTCGAACCCCCGAAGGCTTTAACACCTTGCT
>TARA_B100000686_G_scaffold136347_1_pt1 | contig 18985 bp, 23 predicted proteins | sample TARA_B100000686 | Tara Oceans TARA_B100000686 (sample SAMEA2622733) | marine metagenome | biome: marine biome (ENVO:00000447); feature: marine epipelagic mixed layer (ENVO:xxxxxxxxx); material: "saline water (ENVO:00002010), including plankton (ENVO:xxxxxxxx)" | depth 150 m
TTATTATAAATGATATATTTAACAATTAATTTAATAAATACTATCATATTTTTATTGGATATATAATTTTGAATAGAAATAAATTCACAATTTTAGTTACGGGTGCATCAGGTTTTATAGGAAGGCCTTTAATAACACAGTTTTTAAAAGAAGGTCATAGAGTTATAGGGGTAGTAAGGAAAAGATCAAATTATTTTAATTCAAATCTTTATGAAGATTTTGTAATAAAAGATATTTGTGAAGATTTTAGAAATTTAAAATTTGATAAAATTGATATTATTGTCCATTTAGCTGCTATTACTCATTCTAAATATAAAAATTATAATAAATATAAAAATACAAATGTGAATGGTATAAAAAATGTTATAAATTTAGGAATAAAAGTTAATGTAAAAAAAATAATTATGATTTCTTCAATTAAAGTTAATGGAGAAGGGTTTGCTAATAATAGTTTAAAATATTCTGAAAATTCTCCATTAAAACCAAAAGATGAATATGGTTTGTCAAAGCTAGAATCAGAAAATATTTTAATTAAACAATGTATTAATAATAATATTTCATATATCATACTTAGGCCTTCATTAGTTTATGGATCAGGAGTAAAAGGAAATTTATTAAGTTTAATGAAATATATAGATAGAGGTATACCTTTACCTTTATTAAGCTCTAATAATAAAAGATCTATATTATCTTTAAATAATTTAATAAATGCTATAATTTTATCTTTATATGATAAACGAGCTGATAATAATGTTTTTTTAATTTCAGATGATTTAAGCATAAAACCTGGTGATTTATATATAGCTATTGCAGAAAAACTAAATAAAAATCTTTACACAATTAAAATTAATAAGATTTTATTGAAATTTTTATTATGGCCCTTAGGAAAAATTAAATTATTAGAAAAAATATCTAATTCACTTATCATAGATAATACTAAAATTAAGGAAAAATTAGGATGGAAATCAATAATTACCTTTGATGACGAAATAAAAAATATGGTTAATAAATATAAACAAGGCGATGAATCATAAAATAAAGAAATTCGACTATATAGTTATCGGAGCAGGCTCAGCAGGATCAGTAATCGCTAGTCGATTAACTGAGAATGCTGGTAATTCTGTATTATTAGTTGAGGCAGGAAAAAGTGAGCATCCATTTGCTAGAATGCCTATGAGTTTTGGCTTGTTTATTAATAAACCTGGAGTTAATTGGAGATATCAGTCAGAACCAGAATCCGCTACAGCAAATAGAAATATTCCTATTCCTAGAGGTAAAATGGTAGGGGGGTCTAGCTCTATAAATGGTTTAGTATATGTAAGAGGTCAAAGTTTAGATTATGATACTTGGGCACAATATGGCAATAAAGGATGGAGTTGGGAGGAAGTTTCTAAAGTATTTAAAAAAATAGAAGGTTATGAAGACGCTATTGATGATTACAGAGGTACTTCAGGACCATTAGGTATAAGTGAATTAAGTGATAAAAATCCTCTTTATGAGGCGTTATTTAAGTCAGCAGAATCTTTAGGTTACATTAGAAATAAAGATTATAATGGTCCTAATCAAGAAGGCATTGCTAGAATTCAGGCTACTATAAGAAATGGTAGAAGAATGAGTACGAATTATTGCTATTTAAGACCAGCAGAAAAAAGAGGTAATTTAAATGTTATTACAGAGGCTCAAGCTCAAAAATTATTAGTAAAAGACAAAAAATGTTATGGAATAATTTATAAAATAAATAATGAAGTCTTTCATGTCCATAGTAATAAAGAAGTAATTTTATCAGCTGGTGCAATTGCCTCTCCCCAAATATTGGAGTTATCAGGTATAGGCAATCCTAAAATACTTATGAAAAATGAAATAGAGGTTCTGCATGATTTACCTGCAGTAGGTGAAAATTTTCAAGATCATTTTATGGCTAGAATACAGTATAAGTTGAAATTAAGAGAGGCATCTTATAACCACAAAGGTAGAGGGTTAAATAAATTAGGCGAAATAATTAAATATGTTTCTAGTGGAAAAGGTTTGTTTAGTATGCCTGCTGCTTCTGTTATAGCATTTTTAAAAACTAACCAAAATATAGAAAATCCAAATATTCAAATTCAATTCATTCCTTTTTCTGTAGAGAGTCTTAGAAAAAGGGTTTTTCATAATTTTCCTGGTATGGCAGCAGCTTGTTATCAGTTGAGACCTAATAGCTTAGGATCTATTCATATTTCCAGTAATAATCCTAACGATTACCCATCAATAAAATTTAATTTTTTTAATGATGAAACTGATAAAAAAACATTAATAGATGCAGTAAAAATAATGAGAAGTATAGTTGAAGCAGAACCAATGAACCATATTAGGGATCATGAATATTCTCCTGGCAAATTAGTTTCTAGTGATATTGAAATAGAAGAATTTATCAGAGAAAATGCTGAAACAGGCTTTCATCCTTCAGGCACTTGTAGAATGGGACCAGGCTCTAATACTGTTGTAGACGATAGATTAAAAGTACATGGTATTAACGGTTTAAGAGTTGCTGACGCTTCAATTTTTCCTACAATACCCTCAGGAAATACTAATGCTGCATGTATTATGGTAGGTGAGAAAGCATCTGAATTTATCAAAAGTGATAATATTTAGGATTCTTTTCGGAATTATTTTCCTATATAAAATAAAACTTTTATTAGGAAAAAAATTATAATTATGCTTAGATTATAAAATATTTTTTAGGGAGAGAGAATAATGAAATATGTAATTACAACACTACTATTTGTTCTTTATTCATTTGTAAGTTTGGCTGATACTACTGATCAGAAATGGATGAATAAAGTAGAAATTACAAAAAAAGGGGATCATTGTATAGATGATCAGAATTGTTTTAATAGATATCATCCTGCAATACCAATGGCGGCTAAAGCTAATCCTGGTGATATAATTATTATTCATTCAAGAGACGCGCTAGATAGTCAATTTACATTGAACTCGATTGCAGATGATTTGTCTACAGTAGATTTGGGCTTAGTTCATCCAATGATGGGTCCTGTTTATGTTAATGGAGCAAAAAGAGGTGACGCTCTTGAAGTTGAGATAGTTGATATTATTCCTGATGAATATGGGTACACTGTTATTGCTCCTGGATTTGGCTTTTTAAGGGATTTATTCCCAGATCCATATATCGTCAATTGGAAATTAACCAGAGTTGGAGCTGTTTCTGATGGTATGCCAGGAGTTACTGTTCCTTTTGAGGCTTTTCCTGGTTCTATAGGTGTTCTTCCAGGTTTGCCAGAAGTAAAGGCGTGGAAGGCAAGAGAAGCTGATTTGGCAGTAGCCGGAGGAGTTGTTCTAGGCCCATCTACTGGAGGGGCACTTCCAGCTTTTGTTTGTGGGGAAGGGGGTAGTCATGCAGATGATTGTCTTAGAACTATTCCTCCTAGAGAAAATGGAGGAAATATGGATGTTCAGCAAATGCAAATAGGCACAAAAGTTATATTTCCATGCTTTATAGATGGTTGTGGCTTATTTACTGGTGATGTACATTATGCTCAAGGAGATGGAGAAGTTTCAGGTACAGCAATTGAAATGGGTGCTATAAATGTTCTAAGAACAAGAGTAATTAAAGGCGGTGCCAAAAATATGGACATGCCTTATACTGTTGGAAATGATGAAATTAGGGATATTGAGCCCACACGTTTTTATCAAACAGTTGGAATACCATTGAAGGGTAAAGGTGTTAGTTTACCCTATCATGCTTATTTAAATTCTGAAAAAATTACTAATTTGGACAATTTATCTGAGGATTTAACTGCAGCAGCACGTCATGCTTTAATTCAAATGATTGATTATATAGTAAGAGAGCATGGTTTAACTAGAGAGCAGGCATATATTTTATGTTCTGTTGCAGTTGATTTAAGAGTGGGGCAAGTAGTTGATGTGCCTAACTTTGTAGTTACCGCTGTTTTAAATTTGGATGTTTTTGATAAGTATAGAAATTAATTAATTGATGTAGAGAGGTATTATTTTTTTATTTACCTCTCTACTAAAAATTTAGATATGTTAAATCGAAGAAATTTTAATAAACTTACCTTTCTTTTTTCTTTAATATTTATAATGGGGCATGCTCCATGGGGACATTGGCAAGCATATAGAATGAGACATATGTTATTATTAAGTGTTCAAGAAGATGAGGAGAGCTATCCGTTTTCAAAAATAATAGTTGAAGCTCTTTCTTCAACTTTGCCTGAAGCTAGAGCAAGACCAGCAAGAGCAAAAGATTATAGAAGGGTACATAGCTTATTATCTACTGATCAAATGCCATTAGTTGTGCTATCTGAAGATGTAGCAATTTCATTACTTTATGGAACGGGGGTATTTAGCGAATTTTCACCTGTAAATATGAATTTAGTTTTTGATTTTGGAAAAATGCTTTTAATTGCTAGACCTCAAATGCCAGATAATCATACTTGGAGAATTACGGATGCTTTAATTCGTTCTGGACGGTTTACTAATATTATAAATAACACTGAGATACCCATACACAATGGGTCCAAGTTGCGTATGATGAATATGCCTATGCCTATGGAAAAATAATTAGGTATCATATTATATAGTCCAGGCTAAAAGCCTGGACTATAATTTTTCTTAAGCAACTTTTTTTTCATTTTTGTGGATAGATTCTAATGCTTGTTCAATATCTTCAATAATGTCAGAAATATGTTCTATGCCAATTGATAATCTCACATAAGAATCTGAAACTCCTGCCTTTATTTGTTCATCAGAATTTAACTGAGAATGTGTAGTTGATGCAGGATGTATTGCTAAACTTCTTGTATCTCCAATATTAGCTACATGGTAAAATAGTTTTAAAGAATCTATAAATTTTTTTCCTGCCTTTAAACCCCCGTCTAATTCAAACCCTACCAAAGCTCCATATCCATTTTCTAGATATTTCTCAGTGCGATCTTTATTTATTCCAGAAAAGTTGCTTGGATATATAACTTTTTTAATAGATTTATTTAAGGAAAGATGTTTTGCAACTAATTCTGCATTTTTACAATGTTCTTTTATTCTTAATGGTAATGTCTCTAATCCTTGAATAAATTGAAATGCATTGAAAGGACTCATAGCGCCTCCTACATCTCTCAATAATGTAACTCTGGCTTTAAGTATATAAGCAATTGGACCAAGAGGTTTGGCCGCTTCACTCCAAATAGCACCATGATAACTAGGATCTGGCAAATTTAAATAAGGTTGTCTATCAGGATATTTTTGCCAATCAAATTTTCCACTATCAATAATAATACCACCAATAGAGGTGCCATGTCCTCCTATGTATTTTGTGGTGGAGTGTATAATTATTGAAGCTCCATGTTTAAATGGTTTACATATTAATGGTGCTGCAGTGTTATCTACTATTAATGGTATACCAAAACCTTTTCCTATGTCTGCTACTTCCTGAATTGGAAATACATTAAGTTTTGGATTTGGAAGAGTTTCAGCAAAATAAGCTCTTGTTTTGTCATCTGTTGCTTTAAGAAAATTTTCAGGATCTGATGGATCCACAAAACGAGTTTCTATTCCTTGATCCTTTAAGGTATTAGCTAATAGATTCCAAGTTCCTCCATATAGGTCAGTTGAACTTACAATATTATCTCCTGTTTTTGCTATGTTTTGGATAGCTATAGCAGTAGCTGCTTGTCCAGAAGATGTAGCTAAAGCTGCAACTCCTCCTTCAAGTTCTGATATTCTTTTTTCTAGAACATCCGTTGTTGGATTCATTATTCTTGTATAAATATTTCCTAATTCAGATAATGCGAATAAATTTGATGCATGATCTGTATTGTTAAATTGATAGGAAGTTGTTTGATGTATTGGAACTGCTACTGATCCTGTATTTGGGTCAGCTCTCCACCCACTATGTAAAGCTATAGTTTCAGGTTTATATTTATTTGTCATAATCTACTCCTTTCCCAATAATTGGGTTTTTAACTATAAACTCCAGCTTATTTTGGAAAGGGATAAAATTCGAAAAAAAACCGCTCAAATTTCTTTGGCGGTCCCTGACCACCTCTTTAGCAGTATTTATATTGCGCTCGCAAGCTGGAGCTCAAATCAGCGCATATAATTATAATACTTATTTAAATTAAAATGTAAATAATATAAGCTGGAAAATATATCGGAAAAATATACCTTATGGATTTATAATGAATAAATATCTTAAAGGAATAAGGTCAAGAATCATTAAGAATATTAATGGTTTGGATGTGCATATTCTAGAAGCTGGATATGAGACGGCAGATAAACCTTTGATTTTGTTACTTCATGGATTTCCAGAATTAGCATTTAGTTGGAGGAAAGTAATGAATCCTCTTGCTAATAATGGATTTTATGTAGTTGCTCCTGATTTAAGAGGCTATGGAAAAACACTAGGTGGAAAAAATGATTATAAAGGAGATATTTCTGAATATGAAATGTCTAACCTAGTTATAGATGTTTTATCACTTGTTTTTACATTAGGTAAAAATTTTGTTCACTGTTTAATTGGCCATGATTTTGGTTCAATATTGGCTGCCCATTGCGCATTGATTAGGCCAGATATTTTTAAATCCGTAATTTTGATGAGCGCTCCTTTTGATGGAACTTTTAAAATAGAAGTTGAAAAGAAAGATACCTTATATATACATAAAGATTTGGCTTCATTAACTAGACCTAGAAAGCACTATCAATGGTATTACTCGGAAAGCTATGCGAATGATGATATAATGAATTGTAAACAAGGTTTAAAAAATTTTTTAAGAGCTTATTATCATGTAAAGAGCGCTGATTGGAAAAATAATAACCCACATAAACTTTCTTCTTGGTCTGCTAAAGAATTAGAAAAGCTTCCAGGTTATTATATAATGGATTATGAGTTAACTATGGCAGAACAAGTGGATTTAGATATGCCAAATGATCAGGAAATAAAATCTTGTTTATGGTTAACTAATGATGAATTAGCTTATTATGTAATAAGCTTTTCCAAAACTTCTTTTCAGGGTGGTTTAAATTATTATAGGTGTATGACTGATAATATTATAAAAAAAAAATTAAGATTATATAGTGACTTAAAAATAACAGTGCCTTCAATATTTATAGCTGGAAAACAAGATTGGGGTATTTATCAAAAACCTGGTGCAGTAGAAAATATGCAAAAGCATTCTACTACTAATATGGTAGGTTGTCATTTCGTTAATGATGCTGGACATTGGGTTCAGCAAGAACAACCTGAGGAAGTAATTAAATTATTTTTAAACTTTATTTATAATTTAGATTAAATTTTTACTATAGCTTTCCCAATAATTTTTCTATCGGCGATAGCTTGCATGGCTTCAATTGTATTATTTAAGGAAACTTTCATAGAAATTTTTGGTTTTATGTAACCTTGATTTATCCAATTATAAATTTTTTGAAAGTTTTCTAGGTTTTCTTGCGGAGTTCTTTCAACAAATGCACCCCAAAAAACACCTACAATATCACATGATTTTAATAGGGCTAAATTTGCGGGAGCCGAAGGAATTCTTCCAGAAGTAAAGCCTATGACTAATAGTCTTCCTTCCCATGCAATACATCTTAGTGATTGGTCAAAGACATCCCCACCTACTGGGTCATAAATAACATCAGCACCTTTGCCTTTAGTCATTGACTTTACTGTATCTTTAAATTCACCATTAGAATAATTTATAGTTTCATCTGCTCCATGATCTTTTGCAACTTGGCACTTTTCATCAGTGCTAGCTGTTGCTATAACTTTTGCACCTAAAGCTTTACCAATTTCTACAGCTGCTAATCCGACTCCTCCAGCAGCTCCGTGAACCAAAAGTGTCTCTCCTTTTTTTAATTTCCCTCTTTGAATCAAAGCATGTGCAGAAGTTCCATATACCATTGGTAAAATAGAAGCTGTTTCATAATCTATATCGTTATTTAAAGGAATAAGTTTTTTTGTTGGACTTAAACAATACTCTGCAAATGCTCCATGTCCAGGCATAGCAATAACTTTTTGACCAATTTTAAAATTTTTTACATTATTTCCTATAGAGATTATTTTACCAGCAGTTTCTGCTCCTGGGGAAAAAGGAAATTCTGGTTTAAATTGATATTTTCCTTCTACTATTAAAATATCTGGAAAATTTACTCCCGAGGCGTGTACTTTGATACAAACTTCGTTAGATCCTGGTTCGGGCTGCTCTATTTCCTGAACTTTTAAATTTTTTGCTGGTCCAAATTCATTACATAATAAAGCTTTCACTTATTATCTCCCAAAACATTAAACTTTAAAATATTATTTTAAACTAAAATAAATGTTTATTGCAACACTAAGTTTGCATTAAGTTTAACATAGAAAGAACCTATTGTAAGAGGGATTTTTACTTCAGTTGGAAAAAAAAAAGAATTGCTTCCCGGCAATATTTTTAATTTTATAGTTCCTTCTTTAGGATGTTTTCTTAATTCTTTTTTGCTGTAACCAGCTATTCTTTTAATTTTTAAATTGCATAATAAAGATTCTTCTTTTGATTCAGCAGTTTTGTATTCTAAATCAAATCTTCTTCTTCCATCAAATATGGGTATTAAATTATTACAACCATTAATACTCAAGATTCCTAAAGAAATTATAGATGTAACGGGGTCTATAGAATTTTTTAACAGAGTAGAAGGAACTTTTTTTCTTCTGGTATCATTTATAGGGTTTGGTTCTGCCGATATAACAATAGGTATATCATCAATGTAATTAATTTGTATATGCCCCTTTTTGTTTTTATCTCTAAAATCATTTATTTTATAGAATATTGGAATTAGTTTTATATCATTTATTATTCCTTTAATTGATATAGTTTGTACCCATGGATAAAGTAATTTTGTAATTCCTGTTGTTGTAGATTTCATATTTAAATTATATTCATTCTCACTTAATTCAAATGTACCTATAGATTTTCCAACTTTAAATCCTGATAGGTATCCAGAAATAGAAATTTCCCATTTTTCTGCAAAAGATTGATTGCTAACTATAAAAAATTGGATAATAAAAAGTACTGTAAAAATAAATTTATAAATATTTTAAACCTTTAAATTTTTACGGTCATTGATACCGTGTAAAAAATAATTTATTAGTATAATAAATTATTACATAATTTATGGCTATAAAATAGTGTATAGGTCAAATAATAAGTATGTTTTAATGTAATTAATTTATTAATGAGGTTTTTGTGAAGAAAGATAGTGCAATAGTTTTATTCTCAGGAGGGCAAGATAGTACAGTTTGTTTGCTTTGGGCATGCCATAATTTTAAGAAGGTTGAAACTATAGGTTTTGATTATGGACAAAGACATATAATTGAAATGGATTGCAGATTAGAAATTATAGATATAATGAAAAAAGATTTTTTTCATAAAGATTTAATTATAGGTGAAGATCATTTGATTAATTTAACCTCACTAGGAGAAATATCTGAAACATCTTTAACTAGAGACACTAAAATATCTATTGCAGAAAGTGGTTTGCCAAACACCTTCGTGCCTGGAAGAAATTTAGTATTTTTGGTTATGGCATCAGCCTTGGGCTGGAGACGAAACATATTTAATTTAGTAGGTGGCATGTGTGAAACTGATTATTCAGGATATCCAGATTGTAGAAAAAATACTATAAAAGCCCAAGAAAAGGCATTATCTCTTGGATTGGAAAAGAATATTAATATTCATACTCCTTTAATGAATTTAAATAAAAAAGATATTTGGGGATTGGCAAAAAAATTAGGTGGAGATAAATTCATTAATTTAATAATTAAATTTTCTCATTCTTGTTATTTAGGAGAACGTAAAAAATTTAATGAATGGGGTTATGGATGTGGTAAATGTCCAGCATGTATTTTGAGGTGTAAAGGTTATGAAGATTGGATTAATTTATGACATATTCCATTAAAGAAATATACTATACAATTCAAGGAGAAGGATATTATACTGGTAGGCCGGCTGTGTTTTGTAGATTTTCAGGTTGTAACTTGTGGTCAGGAAGAGAGATAGATAGGGATAAATCAAATTGTATTTTTTGTGATACAGATTTTATAGGAACAGATGGACAAAGCGGAAATAGATATAAAACGGCTAAACTTTTGGTTAAAGAAATTTTATCTTATTGGCCAAGTAAATTACATCCATTCGTTGTTTTAACAGGTGGAGAACCAATGCTTCAGGTAGATAAGCTATTAATAAAAGAGTTAAAAAATAATAATTTTGAAATAGCTATAGAAACTAATGGAACTATAAAAGTTCCTAGAGAAATAGATTGGATATGTGTAAGTCCTAAGAGTGGAAATAAGTTAGTCCAGTTGAATGGGGAAGAGCTTAAATTAGTTTATCCACAGGTAGGATTGGATCCAAAAGAATTTGAAAATTTTAAATTTAAATATTTTAGTTTGCAGCCTTTAGATGATAAAGAAAAAAAAATAAATACTGATTTAACTATAAAATATTGTAGTAATAATCCAAAATGGAGAGTATCTTTACAAACACATAAAATTATTGGAATTAGATAGTAAAATGAAAATTTATAGAGATTTTACATTTGAAGCAGCACATGTTTTAGATGGATATTCAAAAAAACATTCATATGGCCGGATTCATGGGCATTCATTCAGGTCTAGAGTGTGGATTAAGGGTAATATAGATAACAAAAATAAAATGGTATTAGATTTGGGGAAAATATTTGAAGAATGTGAAATTGTAAAAAAATTATTGGATCATCAAACTCTTAATGATGTAGACGATCTTGAAACGCCAACATTAGAAGGTTTGTGTGTATTTATATGGAATAAGCTTGTTATCAATTTTCCTACACTAGTTAAGGTAGAAGTTCATCGCGATCAAATTGGAGAAGGATGTATTTACGAAGGGAAAAATATTAGTGACTAAAAATTTTAAGCAATTAGGAAAGAAAGTAATTCATAGTAATAATCCCAACAAATCTATTTTAGAAAAAGTTGTTAATCCACACAAAAAAGAAAATTATATAATTAGATTTAGTATTCCTGAATTTACATCTTTATGTCCAGTAACTGGACAGCCAGATTTTGCAAAAATTTTTATAGATTATCTTCCTAATAATTGGATATTAGAATCTAAATCTTTAAAATTGTATATACAAAGTTATAGAAATATAGGTATTTTTCATGAAGATGCTGCTATAAAAATAGGAAAAAAAATAATAAAATCTATTAACCCTAAGTGGATTAGAATTGGAGGATATTTTTTTCCACGAGGAGGTATACCAATAGATATTTTTTGGCAATACGGTAAAAAGCCAAAAGATTTATGGGTGCCTGATCATAATATTAAAGTATATCAAGGTAGATAAAGATTAATTTTAGAAAGAATTTTTGAAATGAATGATGAAAATATCACTAAAGAATTTGATGATTATCTTATTTCTCACAAAGAAGTTTTAAATAAATTAGATACTTTAAAACCTTTTTTGTTTTCAACTATTGAAGAAATATGTAAATGTTTTAGTACTGGTGGTAAAGTATTATTTTTTGGCAATGGGGGCTCTGCTGGTGATAGCCAACATTTATGTGCCGAGTTTGTTGGAAGATATAAAAAAGATAGAAAAGCTTTGCCTGCGATAGCTTTAACTACAGATACATCAATCATAACGGCTATTGCGAATGATATGGGTTATGATAAAATTTTTGAACGGCAAGTTAGAGCGCTAGCAAATAAAAATGATATTTTATTTGCTATTTCTACTAGTGGAGAAAGTTTGAATGTGATTAATGCTATAAAAGCAGGAAATGAAATGAATATAAAAACTATTGCTTTAACAGGTTTAAAAGAAAATACTACTGCTAAACTTTGTGACATTTCTCTTAGGGTGCCTTCAAATTCTGTGAATCATATACAAGAATTACATATTATGATCGGACATTTTATATGTGAAATGGTTGAAAAAAATTACTGATAGTTAATTTTTTATTAATGTGCATTTTGATGATGCAATTAATTTCATCTCGTTAATTTTTCTTCTCATTTCTCTAATAGTTAAATAAATTCTACCTCCTGGATAAGATAGTATGTTTTCTCCAAATGCTAATATTTCTTCTTCTTCACTTAAAAGTATACAACTTATTAATTGATTTTTTTTATTGTTGTTTAGTCTAATTTCTATTTCCATAATTCTAGGACATAATAAAGTTTTACTATCTTTTAAAATAGTACATTTAGGTGGGAAAATTTTAATTACTTCTATTTGATCACTTGAATTACAATAATTTGTGGTTGTAAAGTATAATAAAAAAACAAGAAAGTTTTTATTATAATTTTTTAGTAAGAATCTGATGAACATTTGGAGCCTGCTATTAAAGTAAGTCCGTGTATTCTTGTTCTAGTTCTTAAGGTTAAGAATAATTTCCCTCCTGGCCTATTAATAAATGCTTCTCCAAATGCTAATATTTCTTCTTCTTCACTAAATAAGGTGCATCTTACTAAGTGTTTATCTTTATTTCCATTAATAATTACATCTATTTCCATGATTCTAGGGCATAATAAACCATTAGTTTCTTTAAGTAATGAACATTTTGGCGGATGAACTTTTTTAACTATTATAATTTGATCTGATAATAATGGATTAGAAAATAAAACAAAAACTATAACAGTTGTTATTTTAAGAAAAACATTATTCATGGGGCTAACCATTTTGAAATTATTTCATCACTTTTATAAATAAATTTAGCTCTCCTATGTCCTGAATGTTTTAAAAAGAGCCAATCAATATATTTAATATTAATTTCAACTCTACCAAAATTCTTATCATATTCATTTAACTCAGATTTTTTTAATTTATTAAATGCTTCATCAATTATATTAGGGTTACTAATATAGGTGCTTGGAGAATAAGGAGAGGAATAACATTCTCTGCTATTTATACTGGTATTTTGCCATGCTTTTTTCCAGACATTATTTTTATAGTGAAGAATAGTTTCCCCAAATATTCTTAATTGTGTTTTCAGTTTATTATCATAAAAATGGAGAGTAACCTGGGAATTGTTTTTTAGTTCTTTCCACTTATTAGATCTAACATCAGTATTAAAAAATATTTTAAATTTATTTTTATCTATACCTCTAACAACTATAGTTCTTGAGGAAGGGTATCCTGAAAGACTTATTGTGCTAATATTTGCTAAATGAAATGGAGAAGAAGATTTTTTTACACCTTCTGAAAGTCTTTTCCAAATAAAATTATGGATATGGTTTAAATTAAAATTTTCCATTCCAAAATATAAAATAAAAGTTTTATAAAAGCTATTATAAAAAACACAAATTTTAAACTTAATTAATTATATTTATTAAGTGATGTATAAAATAAATAAATTTTAGAAAATTTATAATGTTTTTTTTTATTTAAGTATATTAATATAATAATGTAGGAGAAAAATTATGACAAATGAAACAGTAATTCTTGAGAAGAATGATAAAATAGCAACTGTTATTTTAAACAGGCCTAACAGTAATAATGCTATAGATTTGAATTTAGTAAAAGGTCTATATGAAGCGTTTAAAGATTGTCATCATGATAGTAAAATTCGGTCAATTATATTTACTGGAAACGGTAGTATGTTTAGTGCAGGAGGTGATTTACTTTTATTTAAAGAAAATTCTGATAATTTAGGGTTATTAGTAACTGATATGACAACTTATTTTCATTTGGCTGTAACATTAATGCAAAGAATGGAAAAACCTATTGTAACAGCTATTAACGGTACTGCTGCAGGAGGAGGTTTAAGTTTGGCTCTTTGTGGTGATATAATAGTTTCTTCAGACCAAGCTAAATTTTCTTGTGCTTATACTGCTGCAGGGTTATCTCCTGATGGTTCCATGACTTATGTCTTACCTAGGTTAATTGGTTTAAAGAAAACAAAAGAACTTATGATTACAAACCGTCGTTTTTTACCCGATGAAGCTTTGAATATAGGTATGATAGATCAAGTGGTAGAGCATGAAGAATTAATGAAAGTTTCAACAGAAATAGCCATGAATCTTGCAGATGGTGCTACTAAAGCTTATGGAGCAGTAAAAAGTTTATTAGCGGAAACTTATTCTTCAACATTAGAAAGTCATTTGGAGCAGGAAGCAAGGTTATTAAATTTACGTGCGCAAAGTCACGATGGTAAAGAAGGAGTTAAGGCTTTTATTGAAAAAAGAAAGCCAAATTTTAAAGGTAATTAATATTATAGGAATGCTATTATGAATGTAAGAGAACATGATAAAAGAAAAGTCAATGTGTATGATAAAAATATGTCATATGTAGAAATGGGTGAGGGTGAGACGATTTTGTTCCTTCATGGAAATCCTACCAGTTCTTATTTGTGGAGAAACATAATGCCTTATTTAAAGGATAAAGGACGGTGCATTGCCCCAGACTTAATAGGTATGGGAGATTCTGATAAGTTAGATAGCAATACTCCAGGTACTTATACTTTTGTTGAACACAGGAAATGGTTAAATGAGTTATTAAAAATATTGGATATAGGAAATAAAGTAATATTAGTTGTTCATGATTGGGGTTCAGCATTAGGTTTTGACTGGCTAAATAGAAATTCTGAGAGAGTTGCTGGTATTGTATATATGGAGGGTATCGTTCGTCCATTAAAATGGAAAGAATGGCCAGCAAGTTCAGCTCCTATTTTTCAGGGTTTTAGATCAGATGCAGGTGAGAAAATGATTATAGAAAAAAATATATTTGTAGAAAAAGTTTTACCTGGATCAGTTCTTAGAGAGCTTACTGAAGAAGAAATGAACGTATATAGGCGTCCTTATGTTGAAGCAAAAAATAGAAGACCAACATTAGATTGGCCAAATCAAATTCCAATAGATGAAAAACCACAAGATGTTACAGAAATAGTAAAAAATTATTCAGAATTTTTATCTATTAGTGATATTCCTAAATTATTTATAAACGCTGATCCTGGAGCTATATTAGTAGGATCCCAAAGAGAGTTTTGTCGTTCTTGGTCCAATCAAAAAGAAATAACTGTTCCCGGAAGTCATTTCATTCAAGAAGATTCTTCAGATTTAATTGGAAAGGGAATATTGGATTGGTTAAAAGATATTCATTATTAGTTATTTTTATAATTTTTATAATTTCTAAAAATTCATTAACTATTGAATCCGCTGTGCATCAGGCTGAATTAGCTAAGTGTGTAGGAATATTATTGACTATTCAACATAATGAATTTGATCAAAGGTTTAAAGCTATAGCTAAAAATACTTTTGATCATTATTTTGAAAGGTTTTCTAGATTAGAGATGAATGGTATGGCTAAAGAAATGAGTGAAAAAGGAGCAAATTTAATTATTACTCTTAATGAAGAAAATAAAAATAATGAGATTCATAATCTTTTAACACGTTGTATCATGACTTTTAGAGTAGGAAATTAAATTATTATTAATTTCTTATTGCTGATGAATTTAAAGTTATCTCATTTCTATAAGTCCAACAAGTTTCATAGTTACCTGTCCAGCCTCTACCTTCTTTTCGAAGATTGTCCCACCTAACTTTTCTAAATGCTCCATGACATCTTCCACAAGATAATGCAAGCATACAAACTGATCTTTTTATTTTTTGATTATCTTTAGAAGAAAATGATTTATTTAAATTTTCTGACGCTATTATTGCATCAGTATAATATCTTTCAAATGCCTCGGGAATCAACCAAATTAACTGTTCAGCATTCGTATAATCCACATGATGTATACTAGTATTATTTGGCCAAAACTTCTCTACTTGTGCTAGAAGATTGTTTATTTCTGTTGCATCTTGATTAGCTTCTTTTCCATGTATTAAAGCGTAATATTCAATGGGATCAGTAGAGTTTTGGTTTCCAATAACAATTGAAGAACCATCAGAAGATGTTATTGTGTCACCTGGTTGAGCAATTAAAGTTGATAATCTATCTAATCTTGCCCACATTGCTTGCATAGCAGTTTGTCTTACTTCAACCATGCTTTCTTTCTCTTCAATATTTTCTTGAGCATTAATATATTCTATAGGAATAATATAAATAAATATGAAAAATAAAAACTTGAAGAAGTTTTGCATTATAATACCTTTCATTTAATATACCTCTAAATATAACATAAACTTCTTTTTGTCTTTATCAAGTATTGTTTACAAATTATGAGAAGAAAATGAATAGATTTATAGTTTTTATTATTTTATTAACAAAATTATTTTTTTTAGATAATTTTACTTGGGCTGATTATGATCAAGCACTTAAATTTTATAATTCTATGGATTGGCAAAAATCTAAGACAGAATGTGAAAAAATAGATGATGGTATGTGTTTTAATCTATTAGGATTAATTTATTTACAAGGTCTAGGAGTTAGTGTTGACTATGAAAAATCTTTTGAATTCTTTGCTAAGGCAGAAAAAATGGGAAATAAGAAAGCCATGCTTAATTTAGGTTTAATTTATATGAAAGGTTTTGGTAAAGAAGTAAATATGGAAGTAGCTGCAAAATATTTTAATAAGGCTTTTGAAAACATTATTATTTATAAAAATAATTCTGAAAAGGGTAAAGAGGATGCCTCTAATGAAATTCTATTAAATTTAAGTAATAATAGTATTATAGCTAAATATGCTATTTTCTATACTAATTTTCTTAAATTTAATGCTTTAAAAAATTCTGAAATGGGAAAACTTTATATTAAAGATAAGGAAATAAAACTAATTAATAATAAAATTATTAATATTAACAAAAAATTATCTAATTTTGATATAGATTATAAAAAGATAAATTTACAGATAAATGAGGAACAAGATATTTTATTAATGTTTTTTTTGAATTCTATTAAGGATGATAGAAATAAATTTGAGTATGAAGTAAATAATGTCATCAGCTATTTAAGTAATTTTAGCTTTAATTAGGGTAATAATTTGAGATATTTTTTTTCATTTTTACTGTTAGTTTTTATATTTAATCATCCAACATATTCAGAACAAATTTTTAGGTGGAAGTTAATACCTCTTAGTGACTTGGATTATAATAATATGAATGCACAGAAAAATTGTAAGTTATTTTCTGAGGTAATAAATAATGCCAGACTAGAATGGCCACATATAATTCCTTATAAATTTTCTGAAGAAACACTAAAATATTTTCTTTTAGGTTATAATACTAAAGAAAAACTGGAAGCAGACACGGTTACTGTATGGCCTGAATATAGAGAACGTGTAGCTAAATGGTATGTTTTAATTGGAAATAATAATTGTTTTGTAAAGTGGTTTGATATTCTACCAAATGAACTTCAAGAAATTATTGACATAGGATATAAAAAATATTTTTGATCATTCTTTTAATTCAAATTTAGGAATTGTTAAATTTTCAGAATGTTTACAAAATATAACTTTTACTTTTTTTCCAATAGAAATTTCTTTATTATGCACGTTTATAATGTTGGAAATAATCCTTGCTCCTTCTTCAAGTTCTATTGATGCAACTATGTAAGGAACTTCTTCTTTAAATGCAGGACCTGCTGGAACATAAACTTCTGTAAAGGAATATATTGTTCCTTTGCCACTGACTTCTATCCACTCTATATCATCGCTATCTATATTTGATATTAGTTGTTTTGAATATAAATAATATTCATTATTCTTTTTAGAATATTGAATAATTAGTTTGTTGTTTTTAGCAGATTCCCAATATACTTTTGAATCATTGTCTATTATAGGTTTAGGTTTTTCATATTCCATTTTTAGTCTCTTTCGTTTGATAAAAGTAATGTTGTTGAGCTTGATAAAACCCCTCCAGTTCCATGACATAAAGCTGCTTTAGCATTATCAATTTGTCTTTCTCCACAGATGCCCCACAACTGTTTGCATGATTCAATTACTGTAAAAATCCCATACATACCTGGATGACAATAACTTAGACCACCTCCATTGGTATTAAGTGGAAAATTGCCCCCAGGAGCAGTTCTTTGGTTTTTTATAAATTCTTTTCCTTCTCCATAAGAACAAAAACCTATGGCTTCTAAAGTCATTAAGACTGTAATTGTAAAAGAATCATAAACCATAGCTAAATCTATGTCTTTCAGTGACAAACTAGAATGTTTAAAGGCCTGTTTGCTTGAATGCTCTGCTATTTCTAATTTTTCCATATTTGGCATATAATTTATACTTGAATGACTATTACATTCTCCATAACCTTTTATATATATGGGTTTAGTTTTTAGGTTTTTAGACTTTTCATGTGTAGTAATTACCACAGCTCCACCTCCATCTGTTACTAAGCAACAATCTGAGCGATGTAAGGGACTAGAGATAGGTTTTGAAGATAATGCTTCATCGATACTTAATGGGTCTCTAAAAGTTGCATTATCATTCATAGAGGCCCAAGATCTTGTTGAAACTGCTATTTCAGCTAATGTTTCTCTTGTACTTCCATAAACATGCATGTGTCTTTGCGCTGCCATAGCATAGGCTCCTACTGGGAGTGGTAAACCACTTACTACTTCGAATTGTGTACTATATGATGCAGGTCTATCACCGAGATTTCTTGACATATTTGTTTTTTGTAGACTTCCATAAAGAATTAGTACTGTATTGCATACGCCAGCTTTTATTGCTTGATAAGCATGATTTATGTGTAGTAAGAAAGTTGAGCCACCGATATTAGTTCCTTCAATCCATTTAGGATATTTAATTCCCAAATATTCTATTAATACATTAGGTTGCATTAAACCTGGCCCTGGCACACCCCACATACCTGCAACAGCAATACCATCAACATCTGATAGATTTAAACCTGATTGATTTAAAGCTTTTAAGGCACAGTATTTCTGTATAGATAATTCAGAATGTTCACCAACGGCTCTTCCTTTATTTTCTAATGGAAAGTCTGATACTCCAACTATACATGGTTCTCTATTCATTAATAATTCTCTCTTTTGGAGGCCCGGGACGGAATCG
>TARA_B100000686_G_scaffold251299_1_pt1 | contig 18970 bp, 19 predicted proteins | sample TARA_B100000686 | Tara Oceans TARA_B100000686 (sample SAMEA2622733) | marine metagenome | biome: marine biome (ENVO:00000447); feature: marine epipelagic mixed layer (ENVO:xxxxxxxxx); material: "saline water (ENVO:00002010), including plankton (ENVO:xxxxxxxx)" | depth 150 m
TTTGAGTGAATAAATAATTAAAGCCGATTATGAAAAAAGTAATTTTCAAGATTGTCAATACAAATGCTGAAATCCAACAATGTTTCGCTATCCGTTATTCTGTTTTTGTTAAAGAACAAAAGATGTTCAAAGAAACAGATCGAGATGAATTTGATGATAATGCCATTCATATTGCTGCCATTAATTCTGATGATCGAAAAGTGATAAGTACTGTTCGTTGCCATCAAGTAGGTGAAAATATTTGGTATGGTTCCCGTCTTGCTGTTCCAAAAGAATACCGAACCCACCACACTCAAATTGGTGTAAAATTATGTAAGCTTGCTGAAATAATAGTAGCCGAGCGCGGAGCTAAAAGGTTTCTAGCTTATATCCAAAAGCAGAATGTCCGTTTTTTTGAAAGGCTACGTTGGCGAAAAGTAGATACCCCCGTTATGCATTTTGGAGTACAGCATCAATTGATGGAAGCGTCCCTTTTAGCGATGACTAAGAAATCAGAAAACTCTTTAAAGAAAAAGATCCAACCCGTTTATGCCAGAAGCTAATCTAGAGAATTTGATTAAGAAGCTGCATGCGACCCAAGCTTGGAAACATAAATATGAGATTAAAACAATTTCTGATAGTATTTTAAAGCATGTACAATTGGTTGATGGTTCCCCTGTGGAATTGGGTGATGATGCAGCAGTAATTAAACAGGATAATGATTATTTACTCCTCGCTGCTGAAGCCGTACACCCGCCACTTATAGATAATGACCCCTATATTGCAGGTCGCGCCTCTATTTTGGCTAATGTTAATGATATTTATGCAATGGGAGGTAAGCCGTTAGCTGTGGTTGACACTATTATTTCTCCAGATATTGCAGTTTCATCGGAAATAATGAGGGGACTTAAAGACGGATGTAATAGATATGGTGTTCCAATTGTTGGGGGGCATTTAACAGCGACTGGCCATAAAGCAGCAATAACAGTCTGTATTTTAGGGCGGGCAAAGAAAATATTAAGCAGTTTTCATGCTCAGCCAGATGATATTCTGCTTCATGTTACCAATTTGAGAGGTTCATTTCATCCAGGCTTCCAATTTTGGAATTGTTCTTCTCATCTATCGGATGAAGAAATACAGCGTGATTTGTCGTTATTTAAAACTATCGCTGAAAAAGGATTGTGTGATACTGCGCGTGATATCAGTATGGCTGGAATATTGGGGACCGCTATAATGATGTTAGAGTTATCTGGAGTAGGAGCTAAAATCTCTTTGAATAGACTAAGGCAACCTGGTATTCGCTCCGATAAATTTTTTGATTGGTTATGTTGCTTTCCAAGCTATGGTTTTATACTATCAGTTCGGCCATGGAACCTAACTAATGTGCAGGAAATATTTCATGAATTTGACATAAGCTGTTCTTCAATCGGTAAAGTTACTGAAGGTAGTAAAGTGGATTTAGTAAATGAAGATCAGACAGCTCTACTTTGGGATTTCAATGAAGAACCTTTTACTGGATTTTCATCGTCTTCAGTTCCCCTACTTCATGAATTTAAAGAAGAACAACTTAACTAGAGCTAGGTTTTCCAATTCAAATGATTTTATTAAACCAATAATAACATTAGTATACATAAAAAATATAAATAGAATATGGGGGATACATTATGCAGCGGATTGTAGTCATTGGTGGTGGCGGTGCCGGAACAGGTGCAGCTACAAATGCCAAACAGTTTGATCGCTCCTTAGAAGTTACTCTAATTACTGAATTTGAAGACATCGCTTACAGCCCATGCGGTATTCCGTATGTTTTCGGACGTGATATTAAAAAATTTGATGGTCTATTTCTACAACCATTGGAATTTTATCGAGAAGAAATGGGAATAAATCTTAAAACCGAAACCGTAGTGGAAAGTGTTGATATAGATAAAGGTGCTGTATATACTACCGAAGGGGAAGAATATCCTTTTGATAAATTAATTCTTTGTACAGGATGGGAATATGAGGTTCCGAATCTCGAAAATGTAGATTTGGATGGCGTTATCTTTATAAAGAACATCCGTAGAGCCATGGAGATTGATAGTCAGTTAGATAATGTGAAAAAGGCTGTCGTCTGGCAGGCTAAACCTCTTGGCGTTGAATTAATAGAAGCATTGCCCAAGCGGGATATTGAAACACATCTTGTAGATTCAGGTTCTTGGCTTATGTCTGAATTTTCAGATGCAGACATGATGGAGCCCTTACAGGATCATTTGGTTGATGATCTGGGTGTGAAAATGCATTTTGGCACAGATTTAACGGGCTTCTCTGGTGAAAATGGTAAACTAGCATCTGTACAAACAAGTGACGGAAGTATAGATGCTGATATGGCATTTCTCGTAGCCCCCATGAAGCCATCAACGAAACTTGCGAAAAGTATTGGAATTAAAACTGGTTCTACTGGTGCCATTGTTGTAAACAATCATATGGAAACAAACGTGGAGAATGTATATGCGGCTGGGGCTTGTGTTGAAACGATGCATGGACTCTTAAATATACCTGTAAACCTTATTCAAGGAACCTATGCATATACTCAAGGACGCATGGCTGGAGTTAATTCAGCAGGAGGTGATGAGTCATATAGCCCAGTATATGTTCCATGGGCACTTGGGTCTAAAGTTCAAGTTGGTGGAGCCTTAATATCTGAAACCTTAGCAAAAGCCACTGGTATGCCTTATATAGTAGGAAAAGCGAAAGGTATTACTGCTGCAAGGTATCATCCTTCCGTTGAACCAATGCACGTAAAACTATTAGCAAACCCAGAATCGCAGGAACTTATTGGTGGCCAGTTAGCTGGGGGAGAAGGTGTCAAGGAAAGAGCAGATTTTCTTGCATTTGCTATTCGTAAGGGGACTACTTTGATGGAGTTGGCAACAATGGAAAATGTATATTCACCTCCCATAGGAGCCCTTGTTGAGCCTATATCTGCTGCAGCGAAGAATGCTTTAGCAAATATTTGATATGATTTTTGTTGATTAAGTATGTTCGATTAAATAATAATAGTTAGAATATTTTTCTAAAACTGAAATATTAGGAATAAATATATGCCTATAACAACACGGAAACCTGCCTCTGCAACAATTCTTCAGAAGTTTCGTGCTATTACTGAAGGATATTTGCTTCAGGTGGCTCAGGGTGAAATGGTAAGAAAGTATCCCAATACAGGAACAAAACCAGCATCAAAAAAAGGCTTTATATATAAATTATTACCAGTTTTATTTTTACCAGGATTTCGTTTAACCCCTTGGTTTATAAAGCACAGACTGCTGAAATTTTTCTTTGTTCACCCAGAACAGGAATGGCCAAATAGGCCATGGAAAGAATCTTGAGTTAATTTTTATGTCCAATATAAGGTCTGTACGCGTTCAATGGATGGGACAATACCGAACAAGTATTAATATTAGAGGAGTACACCAACTTGACGGTGATGAGACGCCTGAATATGGAGGCAGTGATTCTGGTCCTATGCCAACCGAATTTTTTCTTGCTTCTGTTGCATCCTGCCTTTGTCTGGCGGTGACACACATTGGTAAAAAAAAGAAAATCTCCTTAAATAACATAGAAGTAAATGCAAGTGGAGAGAAAGATCCAACAAGTTTTCAATTTAAAGAGATTCGCCTTGAAATCCTTTCCGATCTTCCTGAAAATGAACTGCAACCACTTGTTTTACAAGCAAAAAAGTATTGTTTTGTCAGCAATACAATAATTAAAGGATGCCCTGTAAATATAACAACTAAATCAACACTACAGGTAGAAGACTAAACCTATAATATAATTTCTATGGCAATAAATAAAATAATAGAATCTAAAGATAAGCTTAGAGTTATCAATATAGGTCTAGATGGGTTCTCAAAAGATATGCGACAGCAAGGTGTATCAGTAGTAGATGTAGATTGGTATCCACCAGCTGATGGAGACCCAAATCTCAATGAAATTTTAAAAACTATAAATTTTGACCAGGATCTATTAAAGCGGATCAATGATGCCAATAAGATTGTGATTGAAAGAATAAAAAATGCGAATCCTCAAATTGTTGATATTGATTCGGCTAAAGAAGCATTTGGATTGCCAATAAATACAATTCTGCATTCAGGGCCATTAATTGGATGGGACAGAATGTGTGGTCCCCAAAAACGTGCAGTGCTTGGAGCTATTCAGTTTGAAGGTTGGGCTGATGATGAAGATGGAGCCATAAAACTTTTAAAAAAAAATAAGATTACCCTTCTTCCTTCTCACCAATATAATGCAGTAGGGCCAATGACTGGTATAATATCACCATCAATGCCTGTGTTAGTAACGAAAAATGAGCCATATGGGAACTATGGTTTTTCAACTTTTAATGAGGGCCGAGGTAATACTTTATGGTTTGGAATATATGATACAGGGACCATAGATCGTTTGAATTGGATACGAGATACTCTTGGCCCAGCAATGAAATCTGCATTGAAAATACATGGACCTATCAATGTATTTGACATTGTAGAGCAAGGATTGCAAATGGGAGATGAATGCCATGCTCGTCATGCGGCTTCAACTGCATTATTAATAAAACAGTTAATTCCGTCTATGCTCGATGCGGGTGTTCACGGTAACACAGTTTCATCCATTGTCCGCTTTATGAGTGAGAACAGTCATTTTTTTCTAAATTTTACTTTAAGCGCGGTGAAAGTGACCATGGATAGTGTGCATAATATTCCTTTCAGCACTATTGTTACAGGGATGTCTCGAAATGGAGTAGACTTTATGCTCAGAGTATCAGGATTAGGCGAAAATTATATTGTTGGTCCTGTCTCTGCTATGGATAAAGCTGTATACTATACTGGTTTCACTGTTAAAGATGCTGCAGGAGATATTGGTGACAGTGCTATTGCTGAAACATGTGGACTAGGTGGAATGGCTATTGCCAGTGCACCATCGGTGGCTCCATTCGTAGGGGGAAGCCTATCTGATGAAATTGAGTCAATCCAAAAACTTAATAATATTACATTTGATACCCATCATCGATTCAAAATGCCAGCAATGGATATGGAAAACACACCCTTGGGTATTGATATACTGCGAGTGGCTGAAACAAGGATAGTACCATTTATTACTACAGGAGTTTTGCATGAAACCAGCCCTATCGTTGGTCAGATTGGGACTGGTATCTCAAATGTACCAGTTACATTATTTGATCAGGCATTGATGTTATTGGCAAAAGACTGGGATATTATAATGGAATCATCCGATTCAGAGATACTTCATTCAGATTAAATAAGGGAGATTAGGATTACCATAGATAAAAAAGAAATTCATGCTCAAATAGGATTATGGAGGAAAGATGAAGAAGAGTTCTACCGCTCTATACTTAATGATGCTGAACTATATATAAAGGCTTTGCGCCTTGTTCGATCCATAGTGGATAGTTTGAGTGATGTTACGACTATGGAGTCATTAATTTCACGTTATCAAGAGATTGATTCTGGTTATGTAGTCCCAATCGCTAAAAGCTTAGAGATGCCACAGTTAGTTGTTTTGAATTATGAATTAACACTTTCTGTAGCTTTTTATCTTCGTGGTCGTGAAATAGTGGAATCACAGGCTTTGTCTCGGACTGAGGACTTGGTGAGCAAAGCAAAAGAAAATGGTGATAAATGGATAGTTATTTATGATAATGAAACAGAACACAATGGTTATACATTTTTTAATCGTCTGGAAATGCATATTCCTGATGGAATAAGTCTTCATATTTCCAGCGAATTAGATCTAGAAAAAGGGAGAATCTTTTCAGTAGAGCCAATGTTATTGGATTCGAAAACTGGACATATAAAAAAAGATTCCAATTCTCTTGGCCCGCGACAAGAATTTCTGACAAAGGAAAATTTAATGTCAGAAGTAATCCAACTGCGTAAAAAATATTCCCAATAGGAAAAGTATGGGAAAATCAATTATTAGTAAAGTTATTCCAAGGGCATACCATGATTCGGTACGTCTGATGCAGATTTCTAAAGAATTATCAAATTTGGATTCTATCAAAAGAACGTTTGTAGCTATGGGGACGAATTCCAATAAACGAGTGTTAGAACAAATTGGTTTATTAACAGGTACAGTAAAGGATGCTGGTGCCAATGATCTAATTTTTGTGGTTGAAGCTAATTCTAATGCAATCGGGGAGAATGCAATAGCAAAGGCTGAAATCCTGCTTAAGGATAGTAAAAAGAATGCCATAAAAAATCATAAAGATAAACTCCCTCAGTCTTTTAACCAGGCACATAAAGTATTTGAAGATGCAAATATGCTATTTGTTTCAGTTCCTGGACCCTATGCTGCGCTTGAAGCTTCAAAAGCTCTGAATGTAAATATGAATGTGATGCTTTTCAGCGATAATGTGTCACTGAAAGATGAATTAAAATTAAAAATGATTGCGAAACAAAAAGAGTTGCTGCTTATGGGCCCTGGTTGCGGAACTGCTATAATAAATGGAATAGCATTAGGGTTTGCCAATGTTTTGGATAGAGGCCCTATAGGGATTGTAGGTGCTTCAGGTACTGGCACACAAGAATGCACAACTTTGTTGAATCGTATGGGCGTTGGCGTTTCTCAAGTAATAGGTGTAGGAGGGCGTGATTTAACTGATACAGTTGGTGGAATAATGATGAAACATGGGATCAATATGCTTGCTTCAGATCCTTCTACAGAATTAATTGTCCTAATATCAAAAACTCCTTCAACCACTGTTATACCTAAAATAATGAAAGAAGCTCAAGCAAGCGGAAAACCTGTAGTAGTTAATTTTTTAGGGTGGGATCCTTCCAAAAATTTTGAAAATTTATATTTTACAGAGACAATCGAAGACACTGCTAAAACAGTGCTCTCTATTGTTAAAAATTGTACTGATTCGTTTTTTGTAAATAAGACAAGTGCGCTTCTTGAAATGGCATATGTTGAACGTGCTAAATTTTCCAAGAATCAAAAATACATTAGAGGCCTTTTTTCTGGAGGAAGTTTGTGTGATGAGGCTATTGATGTTTTTCGAAGATATTCTCTTGAAGTTTATTCAAATGTAGAAACATCAAAAAAGTGGTTTTTAAAAAATAGCCAGATAAGCAGGGGACACAGTTGTATTGATATGGGCGAAGAAGAATTTACACAATCACGACCGCACCCAATGATAGATTTATCATTGCGACAGGAACGAATACAGAAGGAAGCCAATGACCCTAGTGTTGCTGTTATTCTTCTTGATGTTGTCATTGGTTATGGTTCACATAAAAATCCTGCTACTGTTTTAGCTGAAACCATACAGAAGGAAAAAGAAAAAGCAATAAACAATAATCGTTATTTGTCTGTAGTTGCTCATGTATGTGGTTCTTACAATGATCATCAAGGACTCAAAATACAAGAAGAATATCTACAGAATGCAGGTGTATTAGTATTACCTACAAATGCTCAAGCGGCGAAAGTAGCTGCAGCTATTGTTGGTGCAGAATTGAATTAAGGAGTAATTAATGCCTATTTATGAATACAAGTGTAACGACTGTGAAAATACTTCGTCTATTTTCTTTCGTTCAATTAAATCTGCAGATACTGAATCGGTAAAATGCCAACATTGCGCCAGTTCTTCTTTAACGCAGCTTATATCTAGGCCTGGACGGATTCAAAGTAAGGGGGAAACAAATGTAGGCGATTTGCGTGCCGTGGATCCGAGAAAAACAGTTGAAAGTATGAGCCGTCAGTATGATAATGCAGGAATAGATCCAGGTAGAGGTTTTGATGAAGTCGCAAGACAAGCAGCTTCAGGGAAAAGTCCTGAAACCCTTAAAGAGGTTATAAAGGAGGCACGGAAGAATGAGCAAAAAGAATCATCACCATCCACTAAGGGGAAAAATAAAGAATAATTAAATATTTGATCATTCTCATATTATTCCAGATGGATAATAATATTCATAATTATTAATGAACCTTAATACTAAAAAAGAATCATTGAGGATTGCGTTATTAACCTATTCTACAAAGCCTCGAGGTGGTGTGGTTCATACATTAGAATTAGCTGAGAACCTCTATAAGATGGGGCATCAAGTTCACATTTTTGCTTTGGGCAAAGATGAACAAGGTTTTTTCCGATCTACTTCATTTTCATTTACCTTGATTCCATGTGAAATGGGTAAAAAAAATGAATCATTGGATAATCGTATTGAGTGTTTTATTGATACATATTTTCAATTTCTGATTCATCATTCCCATAATCCATTTGATATATACCACGCACAGGATTGTGTCTCCGCTAATGCATTGTGGAAGGCATCTGAAAAAGGGCTGTGTTCTTTCTTTATTAGAACAATTCATCACATTGATGATTTTGTTACCCCACGATTAATCCAATGCCAGAATGATTCAATTTATAAGCCCAATTATCGTATTGTTGTGAGTGAATACTGGAAAGACCGGCTTCGATCTGAATTTGGACTTAATAGCCATAGGATATATAATGGTGTGAATATTAATAGGTTTCGTCCCCCTACTGAAATACAGCGAAATAACTCAAAGAAAAAATTTGGTGTTATCGGGAAAACTGTTTTCTTGAGTATTGGTGGAATAGAACCAAGAAAAAACAGTATACGCCTTTTGACGGCTTTCGATTCTGCAAGATGTAAGTTATTAAGCGAAGGTATAGAATCTATTCTGATTATTGCTGGAGGAGAAACGTTATTTGATTATACACCTTATAGAACAGAATTTTTTGATTATCTTGATGGTTCTGAATTAGAAGTAGGTAAAGATTTGTTATTACTCAATACCGTAGAAGATGAAGAAATACCAAAACTGTATCATGCTGCTGACAGTTTGTTGTTCCCTTCAGTTAAAGAAGGATGGGGTCTTGTTGTTTTAGAATCAATGGCATCTGGTTTACCAGTACTAACATCAGATATTTCAGTATTTAAAGAATATCTCCATCATCGAAAAAATGCTATCATGGTTAATGCAGAAGATGAATCATCAATTGAATCAGGTATTATAAATCTTGCAACAGATGTGGAATTAAGACAGCGTTTATCTTTATCGGGCCCTAAGACAGCCAGATTATATACCTGGGATAAAACTGCTAATGAACACTTAGAATATTATTACGCATTGATATCAGAAATATCTAACAATCCTATTGTAAAATAATAAATGTGAAAAAAAATTTAAATCAGCTACCAAAAAATTTTGTACCCGAATCTTACCGCAAGGTTAGCGTTCATCCATATACAGGTGATATGACGGAGAATAAAATAAAGAAATATTTAATTGGAAAAGAAGCGTACCATCATACAGAATTTATAATACTAGAAAACATTGAATCTTGTGCAATTGTTAAGATCAATTGTCTAGATAGGAATTCATTGTTCAGTCCTATAAAAGATTTATTATTAGTCGCTCATTCAGAAAAATGTGTTCTTGTAGAAGATCGCACAATAGATACAGCCAATAATACAGCTTTAGCTAGAAAAGCAGAAGAGCTAGGTCTGAGTAAACAAACTACTCTTATTGTGCGAGGTCTTGATGACCATGTAAACTTTATAAATCACCCCGATCCAATTATAATTCAAGTAATGGAAGTTATTCCTCCAGAGCCACCTAAATTACTACGAATGGTTCAACATGTATTAACCTACGCCGATCTTCCAGCAATTAAAATTGATATCCAGGAGATTGATATTCGTGATTTAGCTGATAACGCCCAGAACACTGAAGCATTGCTTGTACCTTGCCGCTCATCTGGTTTGGATTTTAAAGTCCCCACCTATTATCTTGATGAACATCCTAAAAGAAACAATTGGTTAATGCTGGGATGTGAAAAAAGCCTTCAGATCCATGAACATTTCTATGGTGATAGACCTCCATGCATTGATATTTGCCCACGAAATTTCAAACATAATAATAGAACACTTCAATTAATCAAATGCTGTTTCTTAGAAAAAGAGATTGAAATGGATGGAGGGAGAGTTGTTGTTCCCTGGGGGGCCACCCTTCACCAGGTTGAAAACGCTCTTGAAACATTAATTGAGAATCATAAATCATAGGTATATAGTAAAAGCTAGAAAATGACTTATTTTCCAAAGGAAATAGTCCCAGATCGAATCAAGGTAAAACCGCGGTCATCTGGTATTACAATGATGCTTGATCGTTGTCAAGGCCTAATAGGGACTGAAGATATGATTAATATGGCAGGGGAATATTTAGATCAAATTAAGCTTTCTTTTGGTACTTCAGTATTAGTAAATGAGCCCTTTCTACGATCTAAAATTGATTTAGCCATAGATAATGGTATTGATATTTATCCAGGCGGTACCCTAATGGAGGTCGCCTGCCAACAACAGAATGATAATGAATATATAAATTGGGTGAAAAATTCTGGATTCTCAATGATTGAAATTTCAAATGGTATTTACAGTGTAAGTCGGGGCAAGAGAGATGATTTCATAAAAAGATCAAAAGATTTTGGGCTAAAAGTAATTACAGAAGTAGGGAAAAAAGAATCGGAAGTTGAGATGCCGATTTCGCAAATATGCGAGGAGATAATTATAGACTTGGAGAATGGTGCTGAAAAAGTCATCATTGAGGGGCGAGAATCAGGAATGAATGTTGGTGTTTATAATAATGAAGGCAATATTATTGATAAAAAAGTGGATGCTATATTGAATGGGATCGGTCGTCGTCAGAATGATATAATATGGGAGGCGCCTCATCAACACCAGCAAGCCTCATTTATTCAGCGATTTGGATCAAACGTTAATCTAGGGAATGTACTTCCGCGAGATATCCTTGGGTTGGAAGCTTTGCGACAAGGACTGCGCTATGAGACTTTGGTTCACTTTGCACCAGAAAAAAAATTGAAAAATGCATAAAGGGAAAACTAATAAAGTAGCAGGTCGCTTTACAAAAGGACCTGCTCTGGAACTCGTGAATTCTGGTTTTAGAATGGAAGTAAATGATAGCGAATTACTTTACAATGGAATGAGCCTTGCTGATCTTGCTCACGTTATTATGCTTATAGAAATTGATTTAATTCCTAAAGATGCGAGAGATGCATTAATAAGTGCTCTACTTGAAATGCATAGTCTTTCTGAAGATGAAATTGATTTTAAAAATGATTTAGTTGATGTTTATACCAATCGGACTGAAATGCTATACCAAAGAACTCCAGAAACAGCAGGATGGTTGCAAGCTGGTCGTTCAAGGAGGGAAGTTTCTACATTAGCTTATCTTATAATAACTCGTGCTGAATTACTAGAAGTCATAAAATATATTTTAAAACTTATGGATGCATTGCTTGAATTTTGTGAAGACCATCGCTCCACTTTGGTTCCAGATTATACATATTTACAAAGAGCACATCCTACCACGCTCGCACATTATATGTTGACTTTTGTTCAACATATGGCTCGTGATCTTGATCGAATGCAATCTGTTTATAAGCGGACCAACAAAAGTCCTGCATGTGCTGGTAGTACAAATGGTTCGAGGTTACCAATAGATAGAGAGCTTATAGCTGAATTACTTGGTTTTAAAGGATTAGTTGTGCACACGAGGGATGCTATGTGGCAGTCCGATGGCCCAATAGAATTGATATCTTCAACCCTTGCAATATTGTGCAACATAGATCGTTTGGCAGAAGATTTGCAGGTTTGGGCTACTTCAGAATTTAATTTTATAGATCTATCTGAAAGTCATTCGCGCTTAAGTGTCATTATGCCGCAGAAGAAAAATCCGTACAGCCTTGCATATATACGAGGTGTTGCAAGAGAGATGATAGGTCGGTTATCTGGTACGGCTGCCCTGCAAATGACACCTTCAGGACAAGTTGACAATCGAATTTTTACTTATGGTATGGTACCAAGAGGGTTGATGCGGACCAAAAAAGCCTTAAAATTATTTTCAGCAATAATTTCTAGTTTGAAAGTTAATAAAGATGAAATGCGACTTGCTGCTGTAGATAGTTTAATAGGGGCCACAGATCTTGCAGAAGAGATCATGATGCGGCATGGTATTAATGCGCAAGCAGCTCATTCTATTGTTGGCCAGGCCATAAGGTTTTCAATTAAGGAAGGAAAAAGTATTAAGGCCAATCTAATAAACGATGCGGCTATGGATATAATAAATTGTTCCCTTGATATAACTGATGATCATGTTTCTAAAATCATGGACCCAGAATCCATTATTGAGACAAGGACTGGCCCTGGAGGCGCATCATCAAAATCTGTGAATAAAATGATTACTGACCTTCGGGATAAAAGCAATGATTCAAATCATTGGATAAAATTAGAAAAATCTTGGCTCAAAAGATCAGAAAAAAACTTAATTGAAAGGGCTAAATCAATATGTCAGTGAATATGATTGATTCTGAGATATATGGGAGTATGTGGGGCTCAGATGAAATGTATGCTATATTTGATGAAGTTCCCCGTACGCAAGCATGGCTGGAAATTATTAGTGCTTTAGCAGAAGCACAGGCAGAAGTGGATTTAATCCCATTTGAAGCTACAGAAGAGATTAGAAGAGCCTGTGATATAAATAAATTGGATATGGATTTACTCCGTAAAAGATATAATCAATCAGGGCATTCCATGCATGGATTAATTCAGGAATTGAAAAAAATATGTAAAGGCTCCGCAGGGGAATGGATCTATTATGGAGCGACTGTTCAAGATGTCACAGATACTTGGATATCGATTTCCCTTTTGAAAGTTTGGGAAATTGTATTCCGAGATTTATGGAAAATTGAGCAAAAACTTTTAGTCTTAGCGGTAAAACATCGTACCACACCCATGCTTGGGAGAACGCATGGCCAGCCAGGTTTGCCGATAACTTTTGGATTCAAGGTTGCAATATGGATCTGTGAGATTTATCGCCATTTAGAACGAATGAAGGATATACATAAAAGAATGGGAGTAGGTCAATTAGCTGGGGGAGTTGGCTCCCTGTCTGCTTTCGCAGGAAGGGGTATAGAATTACAATCGATTTTTTTTAAAAAACTGGGTTTACGTATTCCAGATATATCCTGGATATCTTCCCGTGATAGTCAGGCAGAGTTTATACAGTTATTGTCCATGATTTCTTCTACTTTCGATAAAGTTGGACATGAAATTTATACATTGCAACGTCCTGAGATAAATGAATTGAATGAGATTGTTAAAAAGGGCGCTATAGGCAGTATCACAATGCCTCATAAAAGCAATCCTGAGCTGTCCGAGCATTTAGGTACCTTAGCTCGATTAATTCGTCACAATACAAACTGTTTAAATGAAAACCTAGTTCACGAACACGAACGTGACGGTCGTTCTTGGAAATCAGAGTGGAGTCTAATTGGGCCAACCTGTGTTATGGCAGGTGCTCAGCTTCAATTGGTCTATGCATTATGTTCAAGCCTTCATGTAAACAGTGAAAATATGATCAAAAATATTGAATCAACTAATGGCCATATTTATTCTGAAAGTGTCATGCTTTCTTTGGCAGAAAAAATAGGGAAACAAACTGCGCATGATCTTATGTGCAAGATTTCTAAGACTGCCAATAAAAAGAGCCAGTCACTAAAATCCTGTTTGGTAAATAATGAGACGGTTATGAAACATCTCACCATAAATGATATTGATGTTATCTTTGATTATAAAAAGCAGTTGGGACTTTGTCCTGAGTTTGTAGATAAAGTTGTGCAATTAAGCCATAAATCACGGGAAAGTAATAAACATTTTTTAAAAGATTATTTTCCAAATGAATAATGATCTATTATTACGACCCCAGCTTGAATTAGCAAAATTACCAACGCCATTAGAGCGCGTTGAAAATTTGGGAAAATCTTTGAGGAATCTTGATCTTTGGTTCAAGCGAGACGATTTGACAGGTTTTGGTTTGGGAGGAAATAAAGTACGGTCTCTTGAGTATCTGGCTGCCGATGCAATGAAGTTAAACTCTAACATGCTAATCACTGGTGGTAGTCCTGGTTCCAACCATGTTAGAACGACAATGGCAGCGGCTGCACACTTGGGACTTAGAGGTGTTGCAGTATTATCTGGTAATCGACCTTCTAAGACAAATGGTAATCTGCTACTTGATCACATTCTTGATGCTAAACTTGTTTTTACAGGAAATCCAGACCGTTCATATATAGATAATTATATTGTAAAAGAAGCTGAACGTTTGCGAGCCAAGGGCGAAAACCCGTATATAATTAGACGTGGTGGTGTTTCATCACTAGGATGTATTGGATATGTTTCTGCTGCATTGGAGATTTGTTCTCAGTTAAAGAATTTGAATTTAAGCCCAGATGCATTGATATGTGCTACTGGATGTGGCGTTACACAAGCAGGGTTGCTGGTAGGTTTCAAGTTAATGGGATTAAATTGTCGATTATATGGGATAACTGTAAGCCGTACCCGTGATGAATGTATTTCTCATATAGAACAATTGGTCAATGAAACTGAAGAAGCTCTAGGTTTTGACTCAAAAGTAACAAGTAATGATATCTTCGTATTTGATGAATATATTGGTGAAGGATACGGTAAACCTACTTCAGAAGGTAATGATGCTATTCGCCTTGTTGCCCAAACTGAAGGGATATTTTTAGATCCAATCTATACAGGAAAGGCATTTTCTGGATTAACTGATTTGGTAAAAAATGGGTCTATTGGTCCTGATAAAACTGTGATATTTTTACATACAGGAGGCTCACCCAGTATTTTCTCAAATTCGACAATATTATCTAGTTACAATAACTCGAATAATGTTATAACTGGTAATTAAACCAATAGTTATATAAATTTCAAAACTATTAATTATTATCTTATGGAGTAAAATAAAATGCCCATCTATGAATATTTATGCTCACCTTGCGAAAAACGGATCAGCATGCTTATTCGCAGTTATGATGAATCTAATAAAGGATTAATCTGTCCTAGTTGTGGGGATAGTGATCTTCGCCGCCTTGTTTCTGCGCCAAGCATATCATACGGAAAAACGAACTCTCCAAAACAAAGTCAATCACCAAATAATCCACATTTGCTAGCGAAAACTATGCGTTCATCAATGCGTAAATCAGGGCTGGATTATGGTAATGAGTTTAAGGAAGTTGCCCATCGTTTAGAAAAAGGAGAGTCTCCCAAATCTATCGAAAACACACTTCGTAAACGCTCAGGTGAGAAACCCCACATGTGTCCAGATGGACATGTTCATTAAATTATAATATTTAAGGTGTTTGCTTAATTAATAATGTTGTAATCAAAAAATCCATTAATGTGATTACAATAGTTAAAGCAGAATTTGTATCTAGGTCTTTGTTACAATGTTTAACAAAAAAAACTTTTACAGGATCCGTGGTTGGTATTTATCAGGATTTTTGCAATATACTTGGTAATGATGGTCATATAATCACTATATCTATTGCACCTATAGGCAAAAGTCCATTCTCTGTTCTTATTCCAAGACAAAACTTAAAATCATCTATTATTGCAAAAATGAATGTCCGAGCTGATCCATGTGGTATAAACGTAGGAAATAAAATATTAATAATTTTAGATAAAGCTGAAACTTGGGATCCCAAAATGCTTCAATTTCCCGATTCTTTTTGTTTGAAAGTGTCTAGCGTTAAATTATTGTTTGATTCTACAAAATGGTTCGAATCAAATGCTAAAAATTCTAATGATAAATATGTGATAGAAAAACTTATTTCTGGAGCAAATGAATTACAGAATGCACTGGCCAAAAGGCGCTCTATAAAAAAATCTGTTACATATTTAGCAGGTTTGGGATTTGGGCTTACACCATCAGGTGATGATTATCTTCTTGGAGTGATGGCATCTCTATGGATTACAAAAAACACCCATCCCCTCGATGAGATTGCTCGGATATCAAGTCAAAAAACTACGTCTCTAAGTGCTGCGTATTTGATAGCAGCATCAAAAGGAGATTTCGCTGAATGCTGGCATGATTTAGTACGATCTATTCTTAATCAAAACCCAAAGAATCTTCGAGATTCTATTTCTAAATTTATGCAGATAGGGGCTTCTTCTGGCCAAGATGCCTTGGCTGGTTTTTCCACACAAATTCTTAAATCAAATATCAACTTAGAAATACTCAGAGATTAAATGTCTATTTCTACAGCAATGATCGCTATGGGCGGAAACAGTATATCGCCAAAAGGAGAAGCTGGTACTATTCAGGAACAGTTTAACCATACTCGAGAAACTGTGGAAGGGATTTCCTATTTTATTAAACGTGGATATAATCTTTGTATAAACCATGGTAATGGACCTCAAGTAGGTAATGAACTTCTACGTATGGATCTAACATACGACCAGGTCCCCACACTCCCTCTAGGAGTATGTGTGGCTGGCACGCAGGGGACTATTGGATATATGGTTCAGCAGTCGTTGCAAAACAAGCTAAGAGATATGGGAGTGGATAAAGAAGTAGTTACTCTTGTTACCCAGGTTATCGTTGATGTTAATGACTCCACCATCCAAGAACCAACAAAATTTATAGGCCCATGGTATACTAAAAATAAAATAAGACCTTTTGCAGAAAAATTTGGCTGGTCTATCAAGGAACAAGAACCTGGTCAATGGCGTCGTGTGGTCCCTTCACCTATGCCAGAATACATAATGCATGGGAATTCCATTAAATCGTTGGTAGATAGAGGTACAATCGTTATTGCTACTGGCGGAGGTGGTATCCCAGTTTATAATAAAAAAAATCATTTAACAGGTTTGGATGCAGTAATTGATAAGGATTACACAGCTGCTAAACTGGGGCGCATTCTCTATGCAAAAGAGCTATGGATTATCACTGATGTAGAATATGTTTATCGTAATTTTGGACTCCCTGACCAAATAGCTATTAAGAATTTGACGAGCAGCGAAGCAAAAACATTATATGAAAATGGTGTTTTTCAAAAAGGAAGTATAGGTCCGAAAATCAAGGCTGCCATACATTTTTTGAAATATCATGGGGAAAAGGTTGTTATTACTTCGATAAAATCCATCAAAGATGCGTTAGATGGTAATTCGGGTACAGTAATAAGTAAGAGTTAATATTCCTAATAAATATTTTCTCTAGATTTTTCCTCTATAAACGGAAAATTTATATGGTTTTCTAATGGTTTTTCCACATACAAGGAAGGGGTAAGCGGAATCATCAAAAAAAGTTCTGTAAAGTTTTTGGTGAAAAAATGGGTTGATACAATTTTAATGATGTAAAATTTATTCAGTTCTTAATCATATAGACTTTCCAAAATCATAGAAACACATATTTTAATAAGTCACTATTTTTTTATCAATGTATATAATTTAATCTCTTTTTCAGTCATAAAATGCATTCCGTTTGAAGGAGCCGCCTTTATTGTAAACCAATAAAAAGAAGTATCCATTTTTATTTCTTCAAAAAAATCTAAAAATAATTTTATCCTTTTCAAAACATGAATCCCGATTGACCTTGGAGTTTTTTGTTTATTAAAACTTGGGTATTTATTGCTATACAAATATACAATTACATATGTAAATCTTGTTATTAAGATGCTGTTGATGTCTCATTTTTGTTATGATAAGGAAGCTATAGAAATAGCTTGTATTCAAAAAGGGATTATAGCTATTACCACATTACTAGGTGCTGAAGCTATTGTTAGGGCAATCAGGCTATCAAACAATACCATAGAAGTAAAATCTATCCAAGAATATCATGGATAAACTTCTTATTTGCTTATTCTGTAATAATTCAATAGTATAGTTGATATAATCTTTTAAGTTTTATTAAACACAACTACATTAATTATCATGAGTATAATGAAGAAACAGAAAATAAAAAAATCAGATGATCTTTCGATTGATAGACTGAATGCAGCAATTGAAAGAAATAAAGATTTATATGATGAATTAAATCAACTTACTGAATTAGAATCTGTAGAGCCCTTTGATACAGGAGAGGAAGAATCATTATCTGATAAAAAAGATGAAAAAGTTGTATCGGACACCTTTCGTAGATTAAAAAATATTTATTTTGAAAATGATTTATTTCGTTATGCAATATGGTCAATTATATTAATGTTGGTTTCTACTACTGCCTTGACCATTGTTGAATATGATATGTTTCAAGGAGACGTTTCTGGGGACATCGATGGGAGTTTCAAATTTGGAGATACGGAGCCTAACTGGCTGGATACTTTTTTTCACACATTTTGGTGGTCTGTAGTTACTTTTACTACTGTAGGATATGGGGATGTTAGCCCTGTGACTCATTTTGGAAAACTTCTTACCATCATCATTATGCTGCTTAACTTTGGTATTGTTACCCTCCTTGGAGGTGCAGTAGCATCTGTTTTGGTAGCTGAAAGATTGAAAGGAGATGATAAATTGGATGAAAATAAATATAATGGGCATTTGGTTATTGCTGGATGGAACCCTTTTGTGCCATCTGTTCTTAAAATTCTTGAAGCTGATAAAGAGTCCACATCTGTTGTGATTCTAGTCAATGAAACAGAAAGTGAACTTATCGACCGAGCCATATCTACATTTGAAGATCTTGATATAACGCATATCTGTGAAAATTTCACAAATGAGACTGTACTAAGAAAAGCATTTCTAGATCGTGCAGGCATGTTTATGATATTACCAGACAATTCAGGATTGTTGCCTCATGAAGATCCAGATGAAGATAAGACAGTGCTTACTTGTTTGACAGCGAAGGCAATTTCAGAGGATTGTACTGTAGTAGCTCATGTTTTGAACCCTGAAAATGTGTCTCATTTACAAAGGGCAAATGTAAATGAAATTGTAATGCCTGATGAGCATGTACCTCACTTATTAGCAAAGCACGTTACTGATCCTGGTGTGCCTCAGTTATTTGATGAACTGATCAATCAGGCATCTGATTCAAAAGAAAAATCCGTACAAAAAGGTATTCAGCAAGTGGAGATTCCCCGTCCGTTAACGGGTCAGACTCATAA
>TARA_B100000686_G_scaffold94531_1_pt1 | contig 18948 bp, 12 predicted proteins | sample TARA_B100000686 | Tara Oceans TARA_B100000686 (sample SAMEA2622733) | marine metagenome | biome: marine biome (ENVO:00000447); feature: marine epipelagic mixed layer (ENVO:xxxxxxxxx); material: "saline water (ENVO:00002010), including plankton (ENVO:xxxxxxxx)" | depth 150 m
AGCCGGCCTCAATGTCCCATGCAAGTTATGATCGAGAAGATCGTCTACTACATGGGATAACCGATGAGCTAGTGCGAATTTCAGTCGGGTTGGAGGCAGCCGACGATCTAAGGAATGATCTTGATAACGCGTTAGAAATAGCACTCTCTAGTTCTTGAGGAAGCACGGTGGTGAGATTATGGCAGTGAATTGTACTGTTGCGTATGATAATACCATGAATCTACCACGCCTCATCCCTACCGCCGTTTGCACAGTCGTTATCACATTGTCAGGCTTCTCTCAAGCAGTAATCGCACAGGATCAGGCTTCTTCGATCATATCTCCGCAATCCGAACAGCAAGAGCTGGATGTATTAATACAAGCGCTGGGCGCCGGCGGCTTCGTCGAACGGCAGAAAGCTATGCAGCGATTGATTGAAATTGGCGGCGCCTCAATACCAAAGCTTCAACAAGCAATGGAAAGTCCCAGCCGCGAAGTGCGATTTCGCGCGTCCAAAGTGCTTGAGCTTGTAAAAGACAGGGATTTCGAACGAAGTCTTCAACTCTTTCTACGCGCTGAGAACGCGGGAGACGCAATTCCAGGTTGGTCCGCATTGAAGGGAATCGTTGGCGAGGAGGGAGATGCTCGGCGGATTCTCGTAGAAATGCATCGCGCTGAACCAAAAATAATGCGTCTTTTAGAGGTGGCACCAAAAACCGTCGCTCGTCTCGTCTCTGAAAGGACACATCAAATCCAGCGAACACCTCAAAATCTCTTAGGTAAACTTTCATCAGCAAATATGGCTGCAATACTTTTGGCAACCAAGCTCGACGGCGTGACTTTAAGCGATTTAAATATGCGGTATGTCGCATCGCTTATGAGCCATCAATTGTTTAGCAAGGAGCTTGTGTCACGAGATCCACAAAAAGGATATATACCGGTCCGGGGCGTACGTTCGGATATGTTCCGAAAACTCGTTGCATCCGTATTACTGGACCTTAAAGGAACCGCATTACAAATAGGGCTGAGTGTCGCTCTGCGGTACGATATTCAGGATGGACTGGTTGCAGCTGACCGAGCGCTAAACGATAAGAACTTGCCATGCCACGTACGTCAGTATGCACTAATGCTGTACGGTAAATTTGGCAACCCGTCACATATAATACGTCTGATGCAGCTGTTGGATGACGCGTCATTTTGTGGAACGACTCAAACGGTAGATAAAATCAAATACTCAACGCAGATTAGGGATGTTGCGTTAGCGACGATTATCTTGATCGCTAAAGCAGACCATAAGAAATTCGGTTTCGATCGGATAAGGTTGAGCGGGACATCATTTACCCTAAACACCATTGGGTTTGCCGACGACGAAACTCGGAAAAAGGCAAAAGAAGCGTGGCTTGCTCACTGGGCGGAGTCCAAGGAGACTATCCTATCTTCCGGTAACAAGTAATTCCTAATTGCAAGTTGATCTTTGACTAATACGAATTTGCTGAAATAATTACGGTATGTTCGTGATAGCAGTTTCGGCACCCTAAAAAGGCTAATTCACAGTGCGTCACATTCGCATCATTTTAATCATCATGACATGCGTTTCTGCTGTCGGCTGCAACCGCGTAGGAACGTACGTAGCAAGCATCCTGCCAAAGAAAACAGTGGAATCAAAGAGCTCGTTTTCAAATGAGGATTTCACACAAGACGGTGTCGCAGACGACACTATTCGACCGGACAATGCCAATTCTAGTGGTCGAGCTCGTCATCCCAAGCGGGAAGGTTCCTTAACCCCACCTGGTGGTGAAGGCTTTGGGAACGGTTATGACCAAGAGGAATATCAGCAGATGATGCGGACCGGCACTGCTGACCCCAGTTCGCAAATGAACCAATCCAATAGGCCTAGCGGCGCGATACCCGGAAATCCGGAGTATGGCGAAGGTACGCTCCAGCACCCGAATGAAGAAATGATAGGTGTGGGAGGAGATGAGTACCGACTCTTTGCAGAAGGCAGCCTAAAAGCACCAAGTAGTGATATGTTCTCCAACATGGCAGCAAACTTCTACTCTGGAATTGATAATGCCAATGGCGAGTATGCGAGTCCAGTACCACAAGGAATAGGTGCGAATCCCACTTCTGGGCCGATCTCGCCGGAGAGCATTGGACAGAGCCCCATGGCCAATGCAGGATCCAATGTGCCAACCCCCATACGGCAAAAACCAGAAGTTGGACAGGCAACAAATACGCTCACTACGCGTAGCCTTGTAGAGCTCGTGCTTGAAGGCGCTGTGCCTAGACTAGGCGACGAAGTTCAGGTTATGAGTTTTGCGTTTCGTTACCAACAATTGACGGCGGAACGACTCGAAGGTCATTTTTTCGTGGTGATCAACGCATCTAATGGTGGCGGAGTACATGCACAACCAGTAAGTATCAACGGCTCAGGCAAGTTTACAGTTTTGACGCAATTGCGTCCTGCTTCTCGACCATTTACGGCTTATCTGTTGATGCAACAGGGCGATCGACGTCTAATTATTTCTAGACAAATTGACGTTCCTTTTAACGCGGGATTCTAATGCGTCAGGCTACGTTTCGGCGTAAGTCAAAGTGAGGAACTACTCACCTAAAACTTCTCAGCTGAGCTTAATACGAAGACGCGTTTTCCTAGGAACCGTCAACGTCAGCGAGCGATAATGACGCCGAAGGCTAATTCTGTAGGCCGGAAACTGCAACGACGTCGGCTTGAATTGTCTAGCACATGACGGAATTCATAACCGTCTCGGTCACGTAGATGTAGTGTGATTTTCAGATGCTATAGAACCGCAAGGAATCGCGCAAAAAGCAGTCTATGCTATAAGCGATGTGTCCACGGATTAGTGCCTGACCTGTTACTTTGCTATTTTGTACAGATGTTTATCGCTGCGCAAGTAGATTGCACCGTCGTCCACAGCGTACGAAGCAAGCGTCCGTTCACCGATGTCGTTAGAGCCAAGCTTCTCAAAAGTTGTTGAAGCTCGAATGACGGTTGCTAATCCAGCTTCTGATTGAAAATAGATCCGTCCCTCAGCCAAAACCGGACTTGACGAATAATTTCCACCAATACGTTCCTGCCATACGACGGTACCGGTATGTGCTTCGACGCACGTGGCAATCCCTCGATCAGAAACCATATACAAATGGCCATCATTTAGGATCAAACTCGGCGTATGCGGAATGGATTTATTTGATCGCCAGACGACATGCGTATCGGTGACATCTCCTTTGCCGGTCGGGTCGACGACGTATATCCAGGGCGTGTTATATCCCGTGCAAATGTAGACATATTTTCCATCATAAATCGGCTTCGGTATCACGGAGTAACCATCGTAAACTACCTTCCAAATCAGCTCGCCGTTATTTGGATCTAAGCTATGCACGACATCGCTGCCTGGGCTGATCACCTGCGCACCTGCTTCATTTTCTATAAGTAACGGTGTCGTGAACGAGAACTTCCGAGGAGCATTGCTTTCCCGATCAAATCGCCAGACTTCCTTACCATTGTTTCGGTCCAATGCAACGATAAAGGCTTGTTTCGCACCGTCGACGCTGTAAATCAAGTTGTCTTTGTAAATAACAGGTGACCCGCCATTACCGTGCACCGGAGCATACTTCACGGTATCATTTTTCCACTGTATCTGGCCATCCATTGAAAGGCATGCGGTGCCCATATGACCAAAATGCACATAGATCTTATCTTGATGAATCAAAGGGGTGGGGCTTGCATGACTGTTCTTACCGTGTATTCCTGGTGCCGTAGCGCCTTGTTTGAATATCTCAGTCGACCACACGGTCTTGCCGTCTTTAGTATTTACGCACTCAGTCGCTAAACTGTATCCGTTGCCGCCGTCGCTAACAGATGGCCTCGCTACGGTCAGATATAGGTTCCCGTCCTGCATGACGGGAGTTGACCAGCCACTACCTTCGAGCTTTACTTTCCAAGCAATGTTTGACGATGCATCCCAACTTGCGGGAACATTTGCCGCCGCGGTGCTGCCATCGCCGTTTGGTCCTCGAAACGACTTCCATTCAGCACCTTCAACTGAAGTGAACATTACCGAGTAGGTCAGAAGTGTAAGCACGAAAATACGCATGATCGAATTACCTAAGTGTTTTGGGCGTTGTAAACGATAGTCTAACCAAGGTTCCATCATAACAAATCTACGACTACGATTGCGCTGCATTAGTTACGAAGCCTGCTGAGGAGATGTTCCACGGACACGGATGTTAGTCCTTCTGCTGAGGCCACAGCACGCGGCACAAATACGGAAGCACCCAAAATAAAGCGTGAGGGCCCATCATCTTCGGCGTATTGATTGCTGAATACACAGACCCAGTCAGGACTCTGTGCGAGATTAGACAGGAGATTCGGCAACTGGGAACTGAAAAATGTGTGATTCATAAAAACTAAGGCCTTTGTGCCACTACCGTATTTTTCCAACATGATCATTCCTGCGCCGATGTCACTGTTGAATAGTCGGCGTATTTCCCGCATATCCGCAAGTGAACCCTTCGTATTTACTTCGAGTCGAGGATCCGCAAAAACACGCTGGTCGCTTCTCATGTGAAAGATACACAATGAGGCGAGTAACTCGTGATCTGCATATACCTCATCGATAACTGAAAGTCCGTTCAGAAACTTTGCGGCTTCATGCGGATAGATTACTGATTCCCCATACCACGGCTTCTTCTCGAATGGGGCCTGCTCGTCATGGTGGTAAGAACCTGAAATGACACCGTATCCTAGAAACACCACCAGCAAGCCCGCACATGGACCAACGTATCGCCGAATCGATTGCTGGTGGGATTTAATAAACTCCAGCGAGATTCGTTGATCTGAGGACACCCTCGCCAAAGTGATGTAAGCAAACACCAAACCAACCAAAGGATCGTTTCGACTCATATTCCAACCTAAGTACCCAAAGGTGAAAAATAAACAGGTGTGGTAGATCGTGTTGGAATGTCTAGCTTTATTCAGGAATAAAGAAGCGAAAGTCAGGACGGCGACGAACAGTAAATGCAGTACAGCGGGAATCGACAGTACTTTATCAACACTATTGGACGCAAAAAGGTCGCCAAGGCCCCGAATCTCACCCGCGTATTCAAGGTAAAACTCTTTATGATCGCCCCCCATCTTTTCCATGAGTTCTAAGGGGAATAACGCACCTTCGAATCCATACGGATTCAATAGCGTCGCAATAACTGTAAGGACACCTGCCAAAAGGAATTTAGCCAGCCATTTTTGATCCCGGTATAAAGGCATTTTTGACACCAACTGAGACCAGCAAACCTGCACGGCAAACGACACCATTACCACGTATTGCAAAACAAACAATCCTTGGCAATTGACCCAGACGAGCTGAATTATCGGTAAAGCAAATATCCAAGCAATGTTCTGCATTGATCTGTGGATCACCAAAAGTGTCAAAATCAATAACAAGAAAGACAGCATCTCTGGACGAACAAGCAATCTCGATGCGAACAAAGAAATGAACGGCCATGAGAGCACGATCATGACAGATGAAGGTATTTTCCGGCTAAACGGTAGCAGGAGCAAAAATACAGTAGTCGTCGATATGATGGCCTTAAATAATACGAGACCTTCTGTTTGCCCCAAGGAAAAGATCCAGGCGACGATCAATTGAAAGAGCCAGTGCAGATCAATCCATTTAGACTCGCTGCTCGCAAAGGTGTACCAATCCGTCGTTGGCACTCCTTTTTCTGGAATCAACTGTCCAGTACGGAGGTGCCACCAAATGTCACCATTTACCATGTGATGACTGGCCCAACAGAATACTAATCCGCTGAGAATCAGCAGCGCGAGACGGGCGTTAACCGAGGTTTCTCCAGTATCGATGCCTATTTCGGTTTCTTTCGTAGATTCAGCCACCAGATCTCATCGCCCTCACATGTTCACCTATCGCAGACAGTTTCGAATCACCAAGATATCCGTAACGGTTTAGCCACCCTTGACCATTTGACGCATCAAAAGCCGTTATAAAACGTTCCTTGAAATCGTCTTCCGTGCCGTAACCATGGATAAGTGAATATACAGGAGTCGAACCTGCTTCACGCTGTGCTTCAATGATCTTATTCTTCTGCACGATGGGACCGTGTACGTGTAAGTCTTCAGGTCCCGGATACTTCACGTCCACAATTCTCAATGGCGGCGGATTGTCGCTGATGTTGAACTGCTGAAATAGGATCTTTATGAGCAATTCCTCTGAGAGTTGCGGATTTGAGGCGTGGATCTGATCGAGATAATATCTCAACATCATCGACCAATGCATCGTGTACAGTTTTACTGCGATTCCGTCACAGCACTTTGCGACATCCTTGAAGTGCATTCCTGACAACCAAGACCATGGGGGAGGAAAGGCATGTGCAATTAGCTTGCACTCAGTAGATGTATTCTCCGCAAGTGTCTCCTGCGCATCATTTAGGATCGCATTCACAGCGATAGATTTCAGTGATAACCATTCGGTTAGTGAGCCTATATCCATACCGCGAGAGGCGAGCCACACAGTTAAGTCGCCTGAGCGGGCGAGTGAATCTAGGTCATCGTTGTTCAGGCCTCGATGGATTAAGCCATATAGATCTGAAACCGTATTCTTAATCTTCTGCAGAGAGATCTGATTCGAAACAGCAAATTCCTCCATATGCGTACTAAAATCCACAAAAATTGAATCGAGCCGATAAGGAGGGTATTCTGGCCAATCCAAACGGACCCCATCGATTAGCGGGTAGCGATTGGTCAAGTCCGTTAAAAGTGCAATCTGGTAATTACGAATGTTGATGCTGACGAGGGATGCATTTTTTGCCACACGCTCTTCAGGAATACGGTTATCAAAGAGCCTCGGAGCGTCTTCATCTGACGGGCCGCCGAATTGGACTCGATAACCAGGTGGAATCGCCGCTTGTACTTGAAAAAATAGCTCCAGCCCCGCATCGTGGCATGCGGCGATGACTTGATCAATAAGTTCATCCTGAGAAACGCCCCATTCAGCACGTTTTGGGGGTCGATACGAAGTGCCTTGGTAAAGTTGTAGGTCTGGAGAATAGCTAGGCGTCGTTTCGACCCAAAGCTCTCGCTTTCCCCATAATGGTCTTTCTAACAGTCGAACCTTACCAGCACCGGCGTCAATTGGTGGCTCTCGGTGCCCTTGATTGGCCGATACTTCCCGCATAACGTATGGCGACGTGGCAATGGCTGTAGCCCCGGCGGCCAAGCATCGAGAAATCACAGAATCAATACCTTCAACCTGAAAGTATTCGGGTAACACAGTTATGCCTAAAAAATGCGTCATCTTGGTCCATTGTTTCTATTTTCGAATCTTTATTGCCTTGACTCTTTTTCCATGAAATTATGAGAAAAAACGTGTAAATCTAGCTAAAAGTGCTAGTTTTGATAAAAGCTGGTTGATGCGTTTCTAAGCAATTATAGTGCATGACGCTGAAATGCCCGATATTTCAAGGAACAGCCGAGATGACTCCAAATAAGAAATCCAGGCGACGTCGATATAAAACACTCCGTTATGAGCATCTCGAAAACAGGTTGCTTCTTGCTGCGGATATAGGGTTATATCAAAATCCGTTGGACTCGGTCGACGTAAATAATGACGCACTAACCTCACCGGTTGACGCGCTTCACATAATCAACAAGCTAAACGGCGCTGGATTAGACTCAGTTAAGATCAGTGCATTCTATGATACAAGCGGAGACGGAATCCTTGCGCCCGGCGATGCTTTGGCGGTGATTAATGACCTAAACTATCCAGAAATGTCAGATGATCGGTTTTCAGACAAGATAGGGATAGCAGCGGATTACCTTGAAACGCACCATGACTTAATTGATCAACAGTTAATCACGTTCTCGGACCAGATAATTGGTTTGAATGACAAATTTCAAACGGTAGAAGACACTATTCGTGCTCAGTTAGACCTTTTTCTACAGTTCTCGATTGAGAACACTCCTGCGTTAAATACGCAACTGCAAAAGCTCGAGGTGGCGTATCATGCCTCTGAGGAATTCTTCTATCAAGAGTTCGTCGGCCTAAACGACGATTTTGACGCCGTTCAGCAACAGCTAGACCCTGGTTCCGATCCAAGTGTGCAGGAGGCCGACTCAGGTTTCGAATTCGACCCATCGGTTGAGTACAGTGAAGAAGTGTTTGAAGAGATCGTCGAAGAGTTGGATGAACTGGACGACGAATATGAGATTCCAGATTACAGCGGAGAATATGACGGGTACGACAACTACATAGACACTTACGATCCGAACACCACGGAACTAAACGACTATATCCTCGAGCAAGCCACACCGGACGACTACGAGCAATGGGTTCTGGATGGTGGTGATTTTGGTGACATGTTAGATGATCTCGACGAAGATGTCTTCGTTGGTGATTTCGATATCGACGATTACGTGACGGATACATTCGGTGACCCTACAGTTGCTGTGAATTACATGCAAAACCTAATTGATCACGGATTTGTTGGTGAGCTTTTTTATGGTGATCTGAGCGCCATTGGCGGTGAGACCACGGGTTCTGGAATTGAATTATCCGACGGCTCAATGTTGGAAATAGAATTGAATAACGACCCTCTTTTAGTATCACTTGCCGAGGAACTCGATGGCCAGCAGGTGCTAATAGATGGACACGTCACTACTGTCACCGCTGTAGAAATACCGGAGCGTAGCGTGCTGAATGTAGTTGCTCTCGTTGGCGAACAAACCATCCGAGATGTATCCGCGTCCCTTACAACTATGTCAGATCCATTCATGACGCAAACAGCTTCAATGCTTAATGAATTAGCAGATCGAGTCCGTGACGCCTAAGTAGCTGCAAACTTTACGAAGGTCTTAAGTTTGTGTTACGTTAGTGACACGCTTAATTCATTCTTTAGATAGCACTATGCAGAGACTCGCAATCTTAACTGCCGGTGGTGATACGCCTGCTCTCAACGCCACGCTATACGGCGCAGCAAAGAGGTGCTGTGAGATCGACGTGGAATTGGTCGGACTTATCGGTGGATATAGATCCTTATTTGATAACGCTGCACCACATGTAGTACTAAATCCGTCAGGAGTTACCATTCCGGAGCTTGACCCTACATGGGGCGGTACGATTATTGGCTCTTCGCGACACTATGTTGATGCCAATGACGAAGACTCAATCCGCAAAGCGATAACGAATCTCAGACGGTTAAAGATCGATGGACTTATCTGCGTAGGTGGCGATGGCACCATAAATGCGATGCAGGCCCTATCTAGCCATTTACCCGTCGCATTGGCACCCAAGACGATTGATAACGATTTGGGATTAAACTATGCAAATGAAGGAGGTGAAGCATCAGGAGAACAACGACAAGCAATCTTGCCTAGCGAAATGATTAACTATGCAACTCCCGGGTACGCAACAGCAGTCTTTGTTGCCGCAGACGGACTATCTCGCGTGCGAACAACAGCGGAGAGCCATTCCAGAGTAGCGATCGTCGAAGTAATGGGGCGCCATTCGGGCTATATCGCTGTGGGTGCCTCTTATGGACAGCCAGACATCGTCCTTATCCCGGAATGCGCTATCGATCCAAACCGCCTCTGCGAACAGGTGCGAGAGATCTACAAGGCCCAGAAGCATGCGATAATTGTTTGTGGGGAAGGTGTCGTTGACGCAGATGGAAATGTAATTGGTTCCGCTAAGGACAGCACGGATCCGGCAGGAAATCTCTTACTCAACGGAGCTGCGGAAGGGCTCAGACGCCTGCTGATTGATAACATCCCCGATTCGTTTTTCCAACAATATGGAAGCATGCAATCAGCAGCGAGTTCCATTTTCACGCGTAAAGTCGGGCATACACAACGTGGTGGACGACCCTTATTGTTCGACCGATATTACGCGGCTCAGCTAGGCGCAAAGGCTATAGATCTCTTAAAGGATGGGCAATCAAACGTGCTCTCAACGTTGCAATACGACAATAACACGGGATTTAAGGTAGAGTCACTCGACGCCGACGCGCTACGCGATTCAAACGGAATCATTCATGCAAGGAAAGTACATCCTTGCTTTTATGACTCGGCTGAAATGAGAATATCAAGAATCGGTGTAGAATATCTGCTACCCATTTTCGAGAATGCGATCGCTTCTAGTGACATGGAGGCGGTGCGGCAGTCAGTATTTGATTCGGGAAACTTACATCATAAGTACGAATCAGTTCAGGTTCGCATTGCCAGACGAACGCATCATTTGACATAGTAAACCCCAGATTAGTGTAGTTTAAATATGGTAAAGTCCTGCCGACGAAGTTTCCTAAAAGCGACCGGCGCCGCGGTCGCATACGCAGCCACACCCGTAACAGCCGCAGAAGACTCATTCGCGTTGAGCTACATGCTCGCGAGCTCAATGTACGGCAAAACAAATCTCGAAGAGATCCTCCCTGAAGTAAAGCGCACGGGCAGTGATTCGATCGACATTTGGCCAATGGGACATGCTAATCAACGCGAACAAATCGAAGCGATGGGGCACGATCGTTTTCGTGAGTTGTTGGAAAGGCACGAGGTGCGCCTTGGCATGACCACGCGATACGACCTTGGTCCTTATCGCCTGCAAGACGAAATGAAATTTATAAAGGCATTTGGTGGCCATCAAATCGTTTGCGGTGCCAAAAATGCCAACGGTGATACCTTGAAAGAAAAGGTGTCCAACTTCGTAAAGTCGCTTTCAGAAGCGATCAAATTGGCGGAAGACTTAGGTGTGACGATCGGAATAGAAAATCATTCCGGGTCACTGATAAGTTCGGCTGATTCAATTAAATATTTTTGCGATTTGTCACCTTCCAAACACCTGGGAATCGCCCTTGCTCCATATCATCTACCGCAAGATGCAAATTTGATTGCGCAGTTAATAGAGCACTCAAACGATAAGCTCGCACATTTTTATGCATGGCAGCATGGAATGGGTTGCCACAAGCCCATGCCAAAGCCACTTGAACTTCTACAATTGCCTGGCCATGGGGTCCTCGATTTCGGTCCGGCAGTAACGGCATTGGCAAAAATCAAATACGACCGTCATGTCGAGATATTCATGCACCCAACGCCTAGAGGTATCCCCATCGTAGACGGCACCGCGGCCGTTGGTGACGTGATAAATCAAGCTAAGGAATACATGTCTCGCGCTATTGCTCGAACCGGGGTTTAGCTAATTGTGCAATACGTTAACGCAGAGCACGCGGCCCAATTTGAATCAGAGGGATACTTCATCCTCGAATCCGTAATCAGTGACACCTTGATGGAGACACTTGAGTCATCATGCGATGTCCTTATAAAACGCATGCACGATGAGATGGATCGCTTGGGTACTGATCACATCCATATCAGCCATAGAGGCAAGCGGTATCACATCGCGAAGCAATTCATGCACGCGCCCGGGCTTGATCGATACGTCTTTAGTAAATTGATGGAGGAAATTTGCAGACAAACATTGGGTGATAACGCCTATCTGTTTTACGACCAATATGTAGTCAAAGCGGCAGAACAGGGAATTTCATTTTCATGGCATCAGGATTCGGGTTACCTTGGGTTCCCTCATGAGCCATATATCACCTGCTGGGCAGCTGTCGATGACATGACGGTAGATAACGGAACAGCCTGGATACTACCGTACAGTCAATCCGAACCAAAGGGACTGGTTGAGCATGTGCGAGATCCGGTTACCGGTGACAAGGCCGGTTATTTCGGGGACGAAAAAGGGATACCAGTGGTTGTCCCCAAGGGTAGTGTTGCTGTCTTTAGCAGTCTGACATTCCATCGATCCGGACCGAATCGGACAGATAATATGCGCCGTGCATACGTTACTCAATACTCAAGTCGGCCAGTTATTGATCCATCAACAAATGCGCCGATACACTTGGCCATTCCCTTTATTAACCACGGTGAGGTAACCAACGCGCAATAGGTTGCGCACCGTGGTAATAAGCCATCACCGGCGATAGAATAGAGAACATACGCCACATCTGGGTGGCGCCAATTGCGCTTAAACTGAGCTCGTTTGCTTATCAATGGAGTCGTTTATATGAGAAATCTCACATTGTCGGTTGTCGCCATTCTGTTTTGCTTCGCATCCTTGAGCATTGCAGAAGATGGTTTCACACAAATCTTTGATGGGAAAACTCTTAAGGGTTGGGATGGCAATCCCGATTTTTGGAGTGTTCAGGACGGCGCCATTACTGGCCAAACAACGAAAGACAAGCCCACCAAAGGAAATACGTTTGTAATTTGGCGAGGCGGCGAGCTTGAAGATTTTGAATTGCGACTGCAATTCCGTATCGTTGGTGGGAACTCCGGAATCCAGTACCGGAGCAAGGAAGCTGGAAAATGGGTTATCGGTGGTTACCAGGCTGATTTCGATGGAGATAACAACTGGACGGGGACGCTCTATGAAGAACGCGGCCGAGGCGTTCTTGCCAAACGCGGAAACAAAGTTGAAATTAAGGCTGATGGTACTAAGACAGAGGCGGGAAAAACAACCGCCGAAGCTGAGATTGTGAAATCAGTCAAGAAAGAAGGATGGAACGACTATACGATTATTGCGAACGGAAATGTACTGACACACATTATCAACGGCAACGTCACCATTGAAGTTGTGGATCACCAGAAAGAACGAGCCGCTACGAAGGGGCTATTAGCTTTACAGCTACATGCAGGACCTCCAATGTTGGTGCAATTCAAGAATATTCGCGTAAAACATCTGAACGATAAGACGTCCTCAGCGCAAAAAAAAAAGATAGTCTTTCTAGCCGGAACCGCTAGCCACGGTTACGGATCACATGAGCACTACGCTGGTTGCATGATTCTTGCAAACAGCCTCAGGACCGCCCTGCCCCACTACGACATTGTCGTGCACAAAAACGGCTGGCCGAATACACCAGATGCATTCACGGATGCTGATTGCGTTGTAATGTACGCCGACGGAGGTGGTGGACATCCTGTCAATCCAAAGCTCAATGAAATGCAGGCGGCGGTAGATGCGGGCGCTGGCGTGGTGTGTATTCACTATGGAGTGGAAGTTCCTAAAGGCCCGTCCGGTGAGAAATTCCTTGACTGGATCGGCGGCTATTTCGAAACGAATTGGTCTGTAAACCCACACTGGGTGGCAAAATACGACAAACTCCCACAACACCCGATTTGCAATGGTGTGAAGCCATTTGAAATTGATGACGAGTGGTATTTTCACATGCGTTTTCGGGAAGGAATGCGTGGCGTCACTCCAATACTATCTGCACACCCACCGGAATCGACGATGCAGCGACCGGACGGTGCGCATAGTGGAAATGCGCACGTACGTGCGGCAGTAGCACGCGGAGATATCCAACATATGGCATGGGCGTCTGAGCGTCCTGACGGTGGTCGGGGATTCGGGTTTACCGGTGGACACAATCACTGGAACTGGGGCGATCCAAACTTTCGTAAAGTAGTCCTCAATGCCATTGTTTGGTGTGCCAAGGATGTCGTGCCGGTAGACGGCATTTCGGATAAGCCGGTCACCTTGGAAGCTCTCGAAGAAAACCAGGACTATAAACCGCCAAACAATTTTAATCGAGATGCTATTAAAGCGCGTTTTCGGCTATCAAGCACCGGCGGAACACCTAAGGTAACTCGACCATTGGTGAAAAGTGGCATCGTCACATCAAAAACACCCGACCATCAAGTTAAATTGGAAGCAGATATTAAGGGAGCAAGGGATCTATACCTTGTTGTTGGCGATGGTGGAAATGGATACGGATGCGACTGGGCAGATTGGATTGAACCACGTCTAATCGGCCCTGAGGGGACGCTGCGTCTAACCATGCTCAAATGGAAATCCGCACATTCTGAATACGGTTCCGTCCAAGTCAATAAGAACTGCACGGGTGGTCCTCTTAAAGTTAATGGAAAGGCAATCTCAGATGGGATAGGGACTCATTCCAACAGTGTCATCCATTTTGAGATCCCGGAAGGTTATGAACGATTCGTCGCATACGGTGGACTCGATAACGGTGGCACAAATCAAGGTGATGGTGCGCACACATCCGTCCAGTTTGCCGTATATATCGAGCCGCCAAACATGGGTGGAGACTCTGTCGCAACCAGCGATCGCGAGCCTGAACAAGCAGTCGATGGGCTTAACCTGAATGAAGGGTTGGAAGCGACTCTCGTAGCTTCTGAACCGAAGCTACTTAGTCTCACAAATCTCGATATTGATCACCGTGGCCGTATCTGGGTGTGCGAAGTTGTGAATTATCGCCGACATAACGGAAAACGCGAAAAGGGTGATCGCATACTAATTCTTGAAGATACGGATGCCGATGGTGTGGCTGACACACAAAAGGTTTACTACCAGGGACGAGATGTAGATTCTGCGATGGGAATTGCCGTACTTGGTAACAGGGTGATCGTCTCCTGCTCTCCTAACGTCATCGTGTTTACTGACGAGGACGGTGACGACGTTCCAGACAAGAAGGAATTCTTGTTTACAAAAACCGGACAGCCCCAACACGATCACTCTGCCCATAGTTTTCTTTTCGGTCCTGACGGAAAACTCTACTGGAATTTCGGTAATACAGGTAAGGCAGTCCACGATTCAAATGGAGACGTAGTCAAAACAGTCGACGGCCTGCCTGTGATAGATAATGGAAAGCCGTTTTACGGTGGAATGGTGTTCCGTTGCGATATGGATGGTTCAAACTTTGAGGTCTTGGCACACAACTTCCGAAATAATTATGAGGTAGCCGTCGACTCCTTCGGTACACTTTGGCAATCAGACAATGATGATGACGGTAACAAAGGAGTCCGAATTAACTTCGTCATGGAGCATGGTAATTACGGATACAGAGATGAGTTAACCGGAGCTGGATGGAAGGCCGATCGTACTGGTGCTCACACGGATATACCTTTACGACATTGGCACTTGCGTGATCCGGGGGTTGTGCCGAATCTTCTCCAAACAGGTGCCGGTTCCCCTACTGGCATAGCCATCTATGAAGGCGATTTACTACCTTCAGTCTATCGCAATCAAGTAATTCATTGCGATCCCGGACCCAATATCGTCCGCTCCTATCCTGTAAAGGAAAATGGGGCTGGTTACGATGCGACAATCGTCGATGTTGCCAAGGGAATCGATAACTGGTTTCGACCAGCAGATGTATGTGTCGCTCCAGATGGCTCTCTATTTGTTACAGATTGGTATGACCCTGGCGTTGGTGGGCATAATATGCAAGACCTGCAACGAGGTCGGCTGTTTCGTATCGCGCCACCGGGCACAAAATATAAGATTCCAAACTTTGAATTTTCAACGACCGACGGTGCTATAGAAGCATTGAAGAATCCAAATAATAGCGTGAGATATTTGGCATGGACCGCTCTTCATGACTTTGGCCTTGATGCCGAGGTCGCGTTATCAAAAGTTTTTGATGATTCGGGCGAAAACCCACGGATCCGAGCAAGGGCGCTTTGGGTCTTAGGAAAGACCGATGGCATCGGCGCAAAATACGTGGAGAAAGCGCTATCAGATGGGGACGGAAACATCCGCATCGTTGGGATTCGCTTGGCTAAGCAACTTGGATTGAATATTTCTAACGTGGTAACGCAACTCGTTGATGACAAGGACAGGCGAGTGTTGAGGGAATGTGCGATTGCTCTTAGAGGGTGCGATTCAGAGAACGCGCCGTTGCTTTGGGCACAGTTGGCATCAAAACATGACGGTAAAGATCGCTGGTATTTAGAGGCACTTGGAATTGGCGCTGCTGGTCAATGGGATTCCTATTTTGGATCCTGGTTGAAGCTCGTGGGTGATAAATGGAATACTCCAGCTGGACGTGACATCATTTGGAGAAGTAGGTCAAAAGCTGCACCTGCCTTATTGGCAAGGATTCTCTTAAACGAGTCGACGCCTGAAGAAACGCATGATCGTTATTTCCGCGCGTTTGATTATCATGACGGTCCGGAAAAAGAGGCCGCACTTAAAGCTGTATTGGGTCTTTAAACACCTAATTTCATCAGAAGGACACTCGTGGATTGATGCGAATTCTTGGCTGCATATACGTGCTATTTGTGGGCGCCCTGTTGTCAGATCAGTGCAAGGCGCAGCCTAGTACTCGTGACAAACTTATCGTCGAATCTCTACTTCGACTCGACGATGTAATGGTAACGGGCAATGAGAAACTGGAATCCGCCGTCAAGCGATACCTCAACGCCGTAAAAGGCACCCCAAAATATTTTGAGGTCATCGAAAAGCTCAAATACCAAGGCTCTGCAACAGACCTATTGGCGATAGCGGTGAAAACTCCCTTAGACTCCGATAGCGTTAAAGCAGCGGAATTGTTGTTGGAGTTTGATAGTGAAGAATTGTTGATAGCCAAGTTGCACGATAGTGATACAGCCATCGTGAACGCAACGATCCAGGCGTTGTCCCGTACTACGCACGCAAAGACATTCGAGATCCTAAAACCACTTGTAACTGACATAAAACTATCGCGACAGGTACGCTCTGCTGCAATTAGTGGTGTCGGAAAGAACTTACGTGGTCAGCAATATTTACTGAAACTACTTGCAACGGAACAGATTCCAAAAGAACTACAGTTTGCTACTGGAAATGCATTATTCGCATCTCCGGATAAGTCTGTGCGAGAACAGGCAACAATGTTTATAAAACCCCCAGAAACCGCAGGAAAGACACCGCTTCCTCCAGTTCCAGTACTCGCCGCTAAATCAGGCAATGAGTCTATAGGCAAGACGCTTTTTGCTAATAAGGCAACTTGCGCAAAATGCCATAAGGTCAAAGGCCAAGGAAAGGAAGTTGGTCCGGATCTTAGCGAGATTGGAAGTAAGTTATCTAAATCCGCAATGTATGTCGCGATTCTCGATCCAAGTGCCGGCATTAGCCACAATTATGAAACATATTCCATCGTGACCGTGAACGGTAACATCCTCACCGGTGTGCTGGTGAGTCAAAGCGACGAGGAAATAGTTATCAAGACGGCAGAGGCGGTAACAACGACAGTAGCTCAAGCAGACATAGATGAATTGATTAAGACTGGTGCTTCCCTAATGCCTTCCGATCTTCAAAAGTTCCTCAGCGAAGATGATTTAGTGAATCTCGTTGAATATCTCACAACACTAGTTAAACCATGAACCGTTTTTCCACCGCACAATCACTGTTTTGGTTCGTTATATTGCCTACCATGCTTTCAGCAAAACCAGAGGCTGAGGTCGGATGGTGCATAGATGATGTCGGAAACTCACATTACTGCGAGGTCGATGAAAAGTGGTTTCATCCTGAAGATCTTCGCACTCGAGTATTGTTGATTCAAGCATCGCCTGATATAGATTTCACGAAGTTTTCAACTCATCTTCGTGAGTCTAAGGTTGCAAGAAAACATGTAATTATTGCAGCTATCGCGATACCGAGGAGTATGAAACATATATGGCCAAATACTCTAAGCCGAGGCTTTCCACCTTCCGGCGACTTTTACAAGGGTAACGATTCGATTCGACAATATCTGTGGCGATTTATTGGAGCGATGGGTACTGACGTAATCGTTTTAGTTAATACACCTAGCAGTGCGAAAAACATCTCTTTTGATACATCTTCTACCGAAAGGCGTTTGCACGAGAACAATCAGATGAGTTTGTTTTCAGCAGCCTCCATTTTTCCGCTTGCTCAAACGGGTGTCGTCACAACCGTCGAGCATCCATGTGATTCTACTAAAGCAGTTCAATCGCTTATTGATGTGAATCGGCATATCAAATCCAAAGCTACTGACAGCCGGATGTGCTCCGACATAGTTACCTCGCGTAAAACGCGGCCGACTAAAGAAATATGTAAAACACTTGTCGACACCTATGGAGCATCCTTTCCATCGATGTCCTATATCCCAGCATTGACCATGCGAGCAAAATATCGATTTAGCGAATTGACGCTCCATGACAAGATGAAACAAGAGGTGTTAGACTCAATCACAACATTCGAAAGTGCCAACGCCACGCTCTTACCGCGATCCGGGAGCTCCATTGGTGGACATCTAATCTATTCCTATTTAGCGATGCATGATGCCAACAATAAAGAACAATGGCTAAATGCCTCGATACGAGGGGTCAAACAAGCCGTCGAGTACCAAGGGGATAAAGACACCTTCTTGATGCCACATCATAATGAAATGAGCGACGCGGTTTTTATGAGCGGTCCGTTGCTCGCTGAGATTGCAAGCCTGACAAACTCCAATCATTTAGAGGGGCTATGCTTATCCCATATAGCAAACATGACCCGAATGAATCTTAGGCCGGATGGATTACATCGCCATAGTCCTCTTGATTCCGCTGCATGGGGACGGGGAAATGGATTCCCCGCATTAGGCGTCACGTTAACGCTAGATGCACTTGGTATTGAGAATCACAAGTTACTAAGACTCTACAAGAATCACATTGATGCGTTAATAATTCATCAGGATGCTGCGGGAATGTGGCATCAGGTAATCGATCAGCCTGGTAGTTATGCCGAATTTACCAGCACCTGCATGATCGCGTATAGCATCTTGCGAGGGATCCGCAATCATTGGCTTGACGGTGACAAGTATCTAGACTCAATTTCGAGAGCAGCCACTGGAATAAAAGGTCGCATCAGCAATGATGGTAAACTCTTGGACGTTTGTACCGGAACAGGCAAACAAAAGTCGCTAATGGACTACTTCCACCGTACTGCGATCCTGGGCAAAGATGCGCGTGGTGGTGCCATGGCATTAACCTTCATGGTCGAGCTGCTTGATTGGGAGCTGAGCAGAAATGAATAACTCCAATGAAATAACGCAGCCAGTCGTTCAAGTAAATAAATGGTCTACCCGTCTATGGATCATTATCATCGGTGTTGCACTTGGAATGCTCGCACGTAAACTTTGGCCCGGTTAGGTTTGGTCCGC
>TARA_B100000686_G_scaffold187354_1_pt1 | contig 18946 bp, 13 predicted proteins | sample TARA_B100000686 | Tara Oceans TARA_B100000686 (sample SAMEA2622733) | marine metagenome | biome: marine biome (ENVO:00000447); feature: marine epipelagic mixed layer (ENVO:xxxxxxxxx); material: "saline water (ENVO:00002010), including plankton (ENVO:xxxxxxxx)" | depth 150 m
CAGGAGTAATTTCATACCACCAATCCATTACAAGGTCGGCATCAAAGTCTTCATTATTGCCGTGTTCTTCACTAATGATGTCAGCCACATTGTTCCAATAATGAAGCCATCGTTTGTAATAATCTTCAGCACTCCATTCCCCATACCAATTTATTGCACCGACTTGAGTGGGAAACTTCTTCATCTTGTATTCGAAAAGTGTTTCTTCGGCTTCCATGATTCCGCCACCATGATACCAAGTAAAGTAATCTCCATTTCGAATAGAACGAGAAGTGGTAGGAATCTGGTCTTTACCAAAAGCAGATACAAAAGTTTCATACTTACGAGGGTTATCCAGTTCGTCGGCTTCCGTAACAGGCCACGGGGCAACTATTGGGTCATAGAAAACTTGCGTGCCATTTTCTCGAAAACCAAAGTTTTCGGGGTTGGCAACATCTCTGACGACGAAACCGAGGTCTAACATAGTAGATAATAAGTTTTGATAATCTGGATTTTGTTGAGGTGAAAGATTAGGAAACATTTGGCAGAAATCATTCTGGGTTAAACACGGAATCTTTTCCATTTCCCAAACCGCAATCTTTTGACCTGTTCTTAGACTACTCAATAAATGTTGAAGTTCTTCTCCATCAGTGGTCTGTAATAAGTTACGACGCAAAGGTGTAGTCACCTCACCCAATAGAAACTTTGAAACTTTTGGTAGTTGAGGTATATCTAAGTTTTCTTGGTAGAGTCTAAAGAAAAGTTCTGCTTGATTCTGGTTGATAGCAAATAACTTGGCTTGGGTGGAATTAAGACCATATTCTCGTAAAGGTTTATTCGGTAAGGCTACCATTTTGTAATAAGTGTTAGAATTATTGGGATTTTCAAAGACAAAACCTGCTTGTCCGTGTCCAACCAATTTACCAAACATACCATCACATCAGTTTTCGTGCCAATCTCCGTAGCCTTCTACGACTTCGACTTCAGCACCAAAACTTTTCTGTGAACGATTTAACCAGAGGAATCCTGCCAGACCTAATGCAACTAAAGACAACAGCCCAAACTTTTTGACGAACATAGATTCACTACGAAACGGCCTTGAACCTGCGGATGGACCTTCTAAATCCATGATTCCCATATATCCCATATCGCCTAATGCTTCTTGAAAATCAAACCAATTAACTCCTGCATCATTAACTAAACTACCATCAGCCGCATTTCTATTTTGACCTGACGCTTGAGTAATAGCATAAGGGTCTACATCAGGATTACTGGCTTGCATAGCCTGAACAATAACATCGGAAGAAGGGAATACTAAGGTTCTAACTCGGTTATGAATAACTTTTTGTCCTGTGTTAGTGTCTAATTGTTGGTGAGGATAGACAATATACTGAACGATTTGTTCATCGGTATCACGGGTTTTGATGAACTCATTGATAATATCAGTAGATGAAAAGTATTGGCGACCTGTGTAAATCTTACCATCTTTGAGAGGGTGTCCATGAATAGTCCACATTCGATTAACCAAACCTTTGCTGGAATCTTGGGCTGCTTTAGCCACAGGATTAACCTCAATACGGGATTCATCCCCTAATGAGGGCGCACCCAATTCATATTTACCATCTTTTTCATAGACATAGCACATCCACTCTCTTTCTTCGTGAGTGTTATCAGAATAAGTTTTCATATCTTCCAATGCGTCATCAGAAAACATATCAAAGTGTCTTTTCCACGGCTGCATAGTATATCGTCACCATCCCGACTACTTAAAGTTTTTGAAACAGTTGCATAACTTGAAAATTGTTCCAATTCAATAATTTAGTGTATGTGAGCCACGATAGAGCCTCTCGTATATCAGTTAATGCTTGTCCTGACTTTATATTCTCGGCTAACTTTCTAAACCAATCTACTACGGGTTTGCTGAAATCGGGTAAAAAATCTACTTCTTTTGCTACATCTACCATGTCGCCTTTGCCCATCACACTATCCAGATACATATCTTGCCATGCTAAACGGTTTTCGTCGTCATCAACAATTAGGCTCAAGCGTAAAACTTTATCTTCGAGATTCCCAAACTCTCTGGAAGTTTCAGTAGTCAAGGGGTTAGCACCAGTTTCCCAACCCTCTGGTAAAATATCTATCCAAACAAAATCAGGGTGGGGGCGGCCTACATCATGGAGGGCAATTGATGGGTCAAAAGCCACGGCATATATTCCATAGAGCATTCGTTCATAACCTTCGATTTGATAATCTAAGTCATCCCCATACAAAAAGTCCGTTTTTGGTATAGTAGTCATTCTCTTCCAAAACTCTTGCATAGACAAGGTAGGCAATTCATCAGCAGTAAAGGTATGCCATAATTGAATTACAGGAAGTCTTTTCATCGGCTTTTTCAACCCATGCTTGGCCGCAGTCTCTTCTGCTGTCCAAACAGTAGTCTGAATACGAAAGTATCCTTGCATAATGAGAACTACTCTATTTTGATACTTAAACCTACCTTAACGACAACCTTAAATAGATGAAAGGCATTACCTTTAGTGATGGCAGAAGTCGAATGGGTCAATATCGCTACTGGCGAAATCAAAACAGGTGATGAAAATCTGTATAAACCCAGTATGGGGTGGCTGCCTGTAAAGTGGGTAGTAATCAAAGGAAAGGTATATCGTAGCACCCTTAGTAGTTTCGCTGATTGGCTCAAAGCCAATACTTCAGTCAGTAGGGTAGATTATGATAAAGATTCCGAAACAGGAAGTATCCGTTCTTTGACCTGTTTATTCGATGCTGATATTAAGTTCGGAGATATTGGAGAAGCACTAACACAATTCTGGTGTATTGAAATGTCCGAGTTCGGAGTCTTGTATTCCTTTAGTTACAAACCCGAAGATTTGTGGCCTGAAAAGTCTCAATGGGTAGGATACAGTGACGCTGAAGATGAAGATTTCGTTTATGATGAAACCCCTCCAAGTGGAGGAGGTGCAGGTATGACTCCGGGAGGTCCGGGTCGTGGTCGAGGTAGAGGTCCACCCATTCCGGGTCGTGGTCCACCGGGTCCGGGGCCGGGTCCAACACCAGAACCGCCGCCTCCATTCCCCGGTCCAGAACCTTTCTTAGATGGTGAGGCTGGAGAAGGTGGTAGTGGTAGTCCAACCGAAGGCGCAGGTGGAGAAGGTAGTGGCGAAGCGTCTGGGCCACCAGTTGAGGGTGGTAGTCAAGGAGATGCTGCCAAACAAAAAGGTATGCAAGATGCTGCCAAATCACAATCAAAATCAGAAGCCGCACGACAAGACGGGCTAAAACAAGGTGCAGAAAGAGCCGCACAAGGTAAAGCAGATGCTCAAGCAGCCGCAGGTAGTGGCGAAAGCGGGGGCGAAGGAGGCTCCGAAGGAGGCGGGGAGTCTTCAGGCGGAAGCGGTGGAAGCGAAGGAAGTGGTTCAGGAAGCCCCGGTGAAGGCTCTGGAAGCGGTGAAGGCTCTGGAGAGGGTGGAAGCGGAGAAGGAGAAGGGTCTGGCGAAGGTGATGGTGACGGTGATTCTGCAAGTGGAGATGGCGATACACCATCTGATTCAGGCGACCCATCTGGAAGCGGAGACCAACCATCAGACTTTGAAAAAGCAGCACAAGCGGCGAAAGAAGCAGTCGATGGAGCCAGAGAATGCTGTGGGAACTGTAATCCTGATAATCCTGCTGAAAAAGATATGGCTGAACAAGCCAAGCAAGATGCTAAAGATGCCTTAGATGCGGCTAAAGAAGCGGCAGACAAAGCAGTAGAACAAGGAGATATGACTCAAGAACAAGCCGATGCTCAAAAAACTAAGGCTGATGCTCTCAAAGAAGCAGTTGATGATATGAAACCGGGCGAAGACACCAGCCCTTCAGGAATGGCGGCTCAAGAAGCAAAGGCACACCAAGAGGCTGCGTCAGCAGCCAAAGATGAAGCCGAAAAAAGAGATGAAAATAGTGCCGATGCTATGATGGATGCTATCGAACAGGCTATGGCTTCTAAAGAAGCCGCCGACCGTGCTAATGAAAAAGGTGATTCTCGTAATACTCAAGACCAGAAAAACATGGCGGAAGCAGATGAATCCGCTATCAAGGCTATTAACGATGCAGAATGGGCGGTTGATTATGCTGAACAAGCGGGTGAAATCGGTGAAGAAGCCTCTGATAAACTCCGTGAGATGTTGAATGAAGCCTATGAAGAAGTTGAAAAACGCAAGATGGACAGAGATGCTTGCCAAAATGCCGCAGATAAAGCCAAAGATTTGGCGCAACAAAGTATAGAGGAATCGGTTAGTGCTGAAAATGAAGCAGAAGCACAACAGGCCAAAGACCATGCTCTGGAGGCTACCGAAGAATGTAAGAAAGGTATGGATGAGATGAATCCTTACAATCCTGATGACCGACAGGCTATGAGTGATGCCTTAGAACAAACTTTACAAGCATTACAGGAAACAGACATGGATGATGAAGTTTCTAATGCGATTGATGAAGTAGAAAGAATGCAAGATAATCTAAGGCGTGCCGACCAACAATCTGAAAACGAATGGGGTGTTTGGGACATAGATGGAGGCCACTGGGTTACTACGGTAACAGGCGACGATATGATTTTCCCCGAAGAAGATGAAGCATTAGATTGGTTAAATGCCAGAGGAGGGATGATTTAATGGGTCGAGGTAGAGTAAAAGTTTATCAGTCTGCTAAAGACCAAAGTTTCGATGAATCTGGATTACCTGATGATATGAAAGACGACTATGAGAAAGGTTGGGAAGAACAAATGGGCAAAGAGGAACAGTTATCCTCGATGGATGAAAAAGATTATGAGCGCAAATTAGGCGAAGCCACTACAATTATCAATTTTAATGGAATGATGACTCTGTTTGCTGATAAACAATACAATGGTAAAATGACTGATTATGTAATCGGCCAGATAATGAATGGCTACGCACCACCTTATTTGGGTGTAGGCTATGAAGTCAATATCGTAGATTGGGTGCAGAATCCCGACCCTACAAACTTTGTAGTAGTTTCATCCAAAGACCTTGTTCCATTAGAGATGGCAGCACCGATGATTGCCGCAGCCCAAGGTCACTGGTGTCTGTTCCTTCGAAAAGAGAATCTGGAAATGTTTTTGCCGCCAGAGGTGGTAACGGAACAACAGGCCGTCGTCAAGGGTGAAAATCTGAAAGGACAAATTACAGAAGTCATATACAGTGGGTATGCAGGAATGCAGGGTAAAACTACCACAGGTATTGAATCAGGAATGTTTAGTGGTCGAGGAAGATTATGTGTCCGTGGTTCTACTGGAGAACTTCAAATGATGGAGACACCTACTAAGGGTTGGCGATTAGTAGCCAAAGTTAAGTTACAAGGTGATACACTCCTGACAGTTATTGAAAGTTTAGAAGAGTGGGCAAATGCTAAAGAAATAGAAATCACAGAACGAACTCCTACGGCTATTACTTTGAAAACTTCTAATGCTAAAGCACTAAGTAAAGCAATCGACAAATGGGATTTCTTCTATGTAGAACAAGATGGCGACTTAGTGATGGTGAGTTATTGATGAATCCGTTTGATATTATCAACTGGACCAGAAAGCCTCCCCAAGATGTGTGGGTGTTTAGAATTACTAAAGCCCAGAATGTCGGAGATAAGACACATAAACTCGATAAGACATTTACACGCCTGCGTTACGCACCTGCGAGTAATACTAAAGATGTCGTAGTTAATGAAATGTTGGAGTTTCTTAGAGAAAAAGGTTTCAGTCATTATACAGGTTTCAACGAAGGTGCAGCAGGAAAAGAAGAGTTTGAACGCCTGATGGGGATGCCAAAAAGAAAACAAGAACTTTATGATATGTATACTCTAATTCCAAACGGAGGAATAGTAGGTCATATGTATAATGATGGAGATGAAACGCTTCTCCACGCAGGACAAAAGGACACTTCGGCGTTATCATTCAAGGCAGTTCTGCATAAAATTAAGTCCTTTAAGTGAAACTTTATATGACTCATTCGCCTATGGTATAGTATGTCCAACCGAATGGGAGGTAGCAATCAAGACATGGCAGCAATTTGCTCTTTGGAGTAGATAATGCTTATGTTTATATGGGTGATTCCACCTATACAAGATTGCCCAACCACCGAAAGTTGTGGCGCAAAATAAAAAAACTGAAAACAAAATGGAGATGAAAACAATGAGTAAGAATGAAAACAATGATGTGGATGCGTTCCTTTCGGAACTTGAACAAATTGACACTGACCGCAAGGTTGCCCGTGCTGAAGCACGAGGTCCTCGCACGGTGTATGAGGTAATTAAGCCAGAGATGGGTAAAGTCTATACTGGCTACACACTTATTTCATACAACGAGACTACAAGCCCACTGGGTTCGGAGTCTATGGTCCTACGCTGTGTTGCACCGGGTAATGATGGTGAAGCAGAAGCAGGCCGCAGGGTCAAGTTTTACTTGAATGGATATGAAAAGCAAGACTTTGAGCGATTCGTCAAGCAAAATAACCTTGTTGTAGCAGATGAAGATGGTAAGAACCAATACAATCTGCCTGTGTCTATGGATTTCCTAAGAAAGATGAACGAAAGCCAGAAGAACGCTGGCCGCACTTTTAAGAGTTTCCACGGTATCCTCCGTGACGGCGATAGTGCTACCCTTCGTGAGTCTCTTCCAGAAGTCCCTGCCGACCAGCAGACTACGGAACCTTACACACCACCTGCACCAGCAGAGTGATTTGGGAAACAAGCCTCTCGTATTGAGAGGAAACGGTTTCACGGGGTCGCATAGCGTAAGCGTTAAGTTGTGCCGATAGGCACTGGGTCTGGGTAATTCACTTCCCCTTTCAGCCCTCATCATAGACTTGATGGCTGCGCTGTGTGGCTACCAAATGCCACCACTAATGCGTAAGCATTGGGTTAAAACACTGGTTCATCCAGTGATAATGAAGCCCTGTATCACCCCTTCGACACTTTGGGGGCATCGGCGGCGACCGTTTCTGTATCTTTATGAGGGTCTTAGAGTAATAGGTTGGTATGGGTGATGCCAAATGTTAGAGATTCCGAGAGAAATTGCAGACTTCGTTAAAGCAACGACAAGCACTTTTGAAACAACGGATGCTAACATAGAGCGCATCTATGCAGCCAAAATCTCTCAAGAACGCTTAGAAGTAGGTTCAGGCATCTGCCTGAAGATGGAAGAAGTTCCTTTGAATAACAAGAGTCCTAATCCAGACCAGTCTGCAATTAGGTTCATGCTGTCTGATGGAACATATTCTGTCGAATGTATGGCTCACAACGGTAGTTTGGATGCCCGACCGGGTGGTATGGATTCCAAACGACTTCGTAATGTAATGATGCTACTTACTGAAAGTATTCGTGATGGTTCACAACTATTGGTGTCTGGGGCCTATCAAATGATGGGCCGAGACAAGGTATTCGTAATCACTGATATTCAAAAGAATAGTGAAATCCAAAAAAGCCAACTGACTCAAGCGCAATTCGATGAGTTCATTAAACTAACTAAATCCACAGGACTGGTAGGCCACAGGCCACTGGAACTGATGATTAGGGATGATACGCTTTGGACTAAACTGTTCGCTGAAGATGCTATGAAGTATGCGGTGATGCTGTATTGTTTGAGTCCTCAAAAGAAAACTGATATGCTACATATTGGTATCATTAGTAGTATGGGTGAAGGTAAAGACCATCTGATTGAACAAGTTATTCAACCTTTAGTGCCGTGTGGTGTAGCCTCTACGGGGAAACTTTGCACAATTCCGGGGCTATTCGGAGCCATGAGTGGCGAAGACCTCAACTCAATTGAGTTGGGTTTGATTCCTAAGATGAACAACGAGCGTATCGCTGTGTCCGAGTTTCAAACATGGAATCAAGAAGTATTCGGAGAACTAATGAATGTGATGGCTAACGGTAGTTTTACGATGCAGAAAGGTCAAGTGGATACTCGGCGTGAAGGTAAAGTCAATTTCATGTTCTTAGGGAATCCTCCTCGCAACTGGGACCCCGAAAAATCCAGAGAAGAAGGAACTAAGGGCAACCTCGGTATGTTAGGTGCGTTTGGTGAATACACCCCACAGATTCTTAGTCGTCTAACACTAATCTTTGCTAACATGACTCTGACTAATGATTCAGACGGTAGCAAGGAATACGCTATCGAAGACAAAATCCTTGATGCTATGAATGGCAAGTATGCTAAGAAAGAGTTCAACGAAGCCTTGAATATGTGGCGTAGTTTCTTCTGCCAATACCTAAAGTTTGTCTCTGAATCTGACCCTGATATTACTCCTGCTCGCATGGAAATCCGTGAGGCTATGGATAGAATCAAAAGTAATCCTAATTTCAAACAAGCCTTCCTCGACAAAAGAACTACCAGAGATTTCAGAAAGTTTCAAGAGTTCGTCAATCTATGCAAAGGATTCGCAAGACTCAATGGTGAGACTGTGGTATCAAATGAAAGTATTGAACAGGCGGAATGGATATTTACCTATTCTATGAAACAATTAGCGGAGGATGCTGGCTGGCAACTGGTTCGCAAAGGTGGAAATCTAAGAATCATTCAGATTCACGAAAGATTGATGCACTATGCTGACGATTACACTTACACCAGCGTCAAGCAAATGAGAGATAAGGTAAAGTTTTCTAATGATGACTGGACATGGTTATTGAATCAAGGCTACATCGAAACAGACAACCGAGACCCTGCTAAGGCCAAATGGATTCAAATGATTCCAATAGACATAGCAGATGATGAAGATAAGAGTTAAGTAGTTGATAGGATATAGTGATAATATGCGAGCCAGTGTAGAACAAAGGGCATTGTTAGCCTTAGAGTTATTGCTATCTCGCAACCTTAGTATGACGAAAGCCACCAAACTGGCTTTGACGACTCCTCGCACTCTCAAGAATTATCTGGCTTACAAAGGTATCAAATGGGTTATCAAGAACCGAAGATTCGAAATCGTCAGAACTCCAGAGCAGAAAAGATTTGAGATGATTGATTTAATGAATGAAGGTAAATCAGCCACCGCAGCCGCTAAAGAACTGGAAACCACAGTCAAAACCATGAGCAAACAAACTTATGAAACATTTCCGGGGAGTGGGGTCGAAGAACCCATTATCACCCGAAAGGGTGGGAAGTGGGATACAACCTTCGTAAGAGTCGAAGATTATTCATTGGTGTATTACGGTGGTATCACTGGATTGGGTGGAACGACCATTGGGCGTGGAGAACAGATGGGTCCAACAGCCAACCCTGATGAAGCAGACGAAGACTACATGGATATTTGGTGGCAAGTCGATTTTGAGAACTGGAATAGCACACTATCTCCTTTTGAAGTGGCAGAGTTTTGGAAACCACAAGTAATGACTGTGCTGCGAAAACAACTTGAAAGTTTAATAGTCTCTGACCCAGACTTGTCAAAGAAGTTCTTAGGTAATGCAAAAGTTTCATCTCATGCAGCAACCACGGGCAGAATGTCTCCCAGTGGTGGTATGGACTTAACTCGATTAGAACAAATCCTCCAAAGATATGAAGTCAAGATGGTATCAGATGTCTCAACAGGTGTGGATGATAACTTAGTGTTCCGTCTGCCTAACTACATAGCCAAAAGCGAATTAACTACTGAAACTTCGATAGGTCAATTTCAAGTTATGTTCCTCAATAAAGATTCAGCCGATAGTTATCCAAAACGCCCAGAACGGGTAGAAGTCAAACATAATCTGGCTGATGAGAAACTTTAAGTAGGTGGAACGCTTTAACAATTCTATGGTAGAAGTAAATACTATATTATTGATTGGACTTGGAATCGCTGCATCTGCTGTGGCCGCATGGTGGCTACGAAACCGTAGTGGTTCTATTACGAAATTGGCTGACGCAATCGAAGATAAGATTGAAGATGCGACAGGCGTAGATTTGGAACTTGATAGTGTCGTGGAAGATATTGTCGAAGCGGCAGAAGATGTTGTTAAAGACACCCATGACGCTACCAAAGAATCTCTGGAAGCAGGCGACTCGCTTAGTGATGTAGCCGATGCTGCTTCTGACGCTGCTGCTGAATCTGTTAAGGAAAAGGTAGCCGCAGTTAAGAAACTCAATAAAGATGCGTTGATTGCTAAGGCAGAAGAACTGGGTCTGGATACTTCAGGCAAGAAGGCTGCACTAATTCAGCGTATCACCGAGTTTTACGAGTCTCAACAGTAAGAATGGACTATACACGAGGAGGTATCTCTCCTCTCCCCGGATGGGGTGAATGGCGAAGCCAGAGGGATAGGCTGCACCCTTATGACGGGCGATAGCCTGTCGGGATGAGTGCTACGAATCCTGTGTAAGCATTTAAGTATCAAGAATGCCTTATTATGACTAATGACTTCGGCAGAACAAGTGGCTCATCAAGTTTTGGATGATTTAATCCGTGAGTTTCCTATGGAACCCAGTGAGGATAGCCCCAGAGGGCAAATTATCTTCGAGACTTTGCAGAAGTATATTACTTTTGAAGATGTGAAACCAAGTTATTTCAATGCTAATTATTTACTCAAGCCCGACCCAGAAGAAAGTGATATTGTCTGGGTAATGAGGCATAAAGATAAAACCAAACCTCAAGCCCAGATTTACATCGTAGGTTGGTGGAAAGCCAACGGAGAGTTTGGTGGTGTTCCAGTAGTTTTGTATTATGGTTATTCTGATGGTAAGAAAAATGTAGCACCATATTCAGGATGGAATTGGAGAAAGAATCTGATTCAAGACCATTGGGGCCGTTATCCTCCTGAACCCGAAAAGTTTCAAGATTGGGACTGGTTTAGTAAAGCCTTTGGTGAACCTGATGGAATGGGAAATGTCAGTGATAATCCGTGGGAAAAGTTTGAAGTCAAGTTTATGACGATACCCGTAGGCATTAGCGATTATCCCAAAGTATTGAATTGGACTAATGATTCCTTGCGACAAATCTTTAAGTAGCAAGATAACTGAAGGTTAAGCATGGCTAACTATGTTTCTATCTCGCATCGAGAGATGCAGGACTTTATGGAAGCATTAGGTTTTCGTGAATTGACTGTGGAAGAACGGTCAGGAAGATATGCCACAGGCAAACTTCGAGTCGTGCGTGAGCGTGTCTTTGAAAGAAAATTGGGTGAAGGTGTTATTCGTGTCTATTCTTCAGTAGTTGGTCCTGATTCTCGTAGAAAAGGTCGGGACGCTATTCGAGTCCAGTATTGGGTGGATGGAGTAAAAGTTTATGGAACTCAAAGAGTTCATAGAGTAGTCAATTGGCGAAGAAATCTGCTACAAAGGATTTATGAGTTAGACGATTTAGTAGCCAAAGGAGGCTTGAGGAAAGTTCCGAGAGATTCGGCAGGACAACCTATGGTGGTCCGAACTGCCAAACAAACTGGTAAAAAGTTTTGGGGCAGTAGTAATTATCCACGCAATCGTGAAACGAGAAGATTCTGGGGTGAAAGTTTCCATAGTGAAGTCGATGAATCAGTAGGGAATCAATGTCCTTATTGTGGAGATGATGACATTATGTATGTAGATAATTTTGAAGATGGTTATATTACTGTCGGATGTAATGTCTGTGGAAGTCAATGGTTCGAAGTCTGGAAGTTTATGGGAATCGAATTAGAAAACGGTCGAGAAGGTTGGGAAGCAGAGGATATGACGAATGAGGAAGATGCTGGCCTCGTGGTGGCCTATGAGAATAATTGGTTTTCATTAGTCGCCCGCACTCCGACTGGACAGGATTATACGATGTATCCTCTGGATTCTTATTCCAGAAGGCACGCTTCACCCAAAATTAAAGGTGTTGAACAATTAGTGGAAGAAATTGCTTTTATCTTTGATAATCTGGGAGATGCACCTAATCCTTATGCTATTGATATTTTTACCACCGAAGATGGTCGAAAGGAACTTATTGGAGTCATTAAATATGGTAAAGTAGAACCCAGTGGCAAGTTTTGGCCGACACGACTCTCAAAACTTTTGAATCGCCGTCTGGACTTTGTTCGTTCTGCTGAAAACATAGAAGATGATTTCATTTGGGATGAAGAAGCAGGTTTGTTTTTCGATTACATGGTTGTGCCACAAGATACTCCTTTTTCATTATTAGTTTATCGCATTATGGATGAAGATTTAGACCCAGTAGGAAAAGGACAAATACGCCTACGCAACAATAATTTGAGAATTGATAGTATTTTCATTGAGCCTTCCTATCAACGCAAAGGAATTGCTACTTCATTTGTTAATCATGTAGGGGATTATTGGGATATTGACTCCGACAACCTAACATTTTCTGATGCTGTATCTGATGGAGGGGAAGCCTTTATTGATTCTTTTGCTGCTGCTGGGAAATATCCTGCCAATGATGTTAGAAGTTGGCTCAAAAAAGGACAAACCGTATGGTGGATAGACCCTGACGAACCACAAAATCGCATCAACTGGAAAATCTCTGAAAGTTGGGAGGATGACTACGGTGATGCTATCCCTGAAGATGATGAAATAATTTGGATTTATACGGATGCAGGTAGTGAAGCCGAAGTTCCACTACATGAAGTAAGATTAAGAAGACATATTCCCAGTTATGCAGGTCAGACTTGTAACTTTTGTGGAAGAAATAAAATGGATTTGAAAGCGGTTGGAGATAAACTAATCAGAACGAAGCGTCCTACTTCATGGGATATAGAGGAGGATGAGCCGATGAGTATCGGTTCAGTCCTTAGTTGTCAAGAATGTGAGCAGACCATAGATGATTTTGATTGGGCCAATCACGCTATGTATAATTTGAAGTGGTGGGACTAATGGCTGTTGATTTCGAAACTACTGAAGATTTTATGCAAATTGCTAAAGAGTTAATCCAAGACACAGGAACTTTTGACCCACAAGAAGTTATGGCGATTTGTATATCAAAGAATACAGCATGGTATTGTGAACATATGATTCCGAGTGGAATCACTGGAAAAGCATGGGAAAGTGCCTGTGATGATATTTCCCAAGCATATTCTTTAGGTTTGTTAGAAATAGCCAAACAAAGTCAGAATGGTAAATCGTTGGTGGGCAAGCATCTCCAAAGCCTTAAATATCAGCAGGAACAAGAAGAACTCATGTCCAGTCGTGATGCCGAATATGAAACTGTGGCTGATTCACCATTAGGTCGAGTAGTGACTGATGAAAATGGTGAAACTTTTGTTTTGGTTCCTAAAGACTTGGCACAACTTATCTTTGAACAAGCCCAAACTTTAGAATTAGATGCAGAGTTCCGAGAAGAAGAACTTTTATTTGCTGATGATTTCGTCGAAATAACTCCAATAGGCAGTTCACACGCAAAAGTTTTCCACGGAGTTCGTGGCGAAGGTGAAGATATAGTAGATTACATTATTCAAGAAGAATCAGTAGATGGAGAAAAATGTTATCGTATCTTACTGGTTATCGAACAAGAAGAACCATTAGAAGTTTATGAATCCGCTATTGTGCTAAGAAAAAAACCTAAAGGTATCGTCGAGCGTGCTATGGTGAATCATATGCTCATCGAGCAGGCCGAAATTGAGCAAGCAATTTTGGAATTAGAGAACGCAGTTCGATTAGGGTTAGTTAGCGAAGAAGAACTTATGATGTCATTAAAACAAAGATTTGGGGCAGAAACTACTTTTGACTATCATTATAGTGCTGGGAATAAGTATGCAGGAAGTGATGTGTTGGATATGCTACGAAGTAGTAGTGATGAAACCAAAGCCCAAGCCATTGATTGGTTGATTGATGAAGGATTCCTGCACAGCGAAGAACTTTACAACGCTGCCTATGTCTTAGCATTAGGTGATGCACTGGGTATTAGTGTAGATGAAGATGAATGGGAGGCTGAAGATGGGATGATTATTGATTTGGTATATGATGAGGAAGATGCGAGATTGTGGGCGTTATATGAAAATGGAAGGCCAGTAGGTGAAATCGCTCTTTACTACAACACAGATGCTAACGACAGGCGATTAGGGAGGTTTAGGTGGACATTCCTCATTGTTGGAGGTGTTAATGATGGTTTAGAAAAAAGTTTCTCTCCTGATAGGTTCCGCACCATAAGTCAAGCAGTAAAGGCATTCACAGCAAATTATGAAAATAACGATTATGACAGTTGGGAGGCAGAGGATAGGGATGAAGACGAGCGAATGACTCGTGCTGAAGCCGAAGCCTTAGCCGACAAGATGACAAAACTTTTAGAACCTTATTGTGATTTCGTTGAAGTTTGTGGAAGTTATCGTCGAGGTCGAGAAGACCCCGGCGACCTTGATATTGTTATTATCCTCAAAGAAGGCGAAAGCCTTCCCGACATTGTAGATAAATTAAGTGGTGAATACACCGCAGTCAATTGGTTAGGAGAAAAGAAAACCCAAATTATCGTTGATGGAGTCAAAGTTGATATTCGAGTTAGCACTCCTGAAGGATTAGGGGCTGCGTTGCTTTATTTTACAGGTCCTTCGGGATATAACATTGGTTTGCGACGCTCTGCTAAGAAGCGTGGAATGAAACTTAATGAATATGGTATGTGGGATAGAGATACTAATGAATACTTAGGTGGAGCCACGGAAGAAGAAGTTTACAAACTTTTGGATAAGGATTGGAAAGCACCTGAATTACGCCGTGCGGAAGAAACACAAGGAATGCCCGACTACGAAATAGGTGAAGGAATCAATTGGATGCCTTATGAAGACCGAACTTCAGTGCTGAAGCGTCGTAGAGCCGAAACTTTCAATGCTTCAAACTATCGCTGGGAAAAGGATGTTGAAATCAACAGAAAATCCAAAAAGAGTTCTCTACTCCTCTATAATGATGTAGAGGGTAAGTTACACAAGAACAAAGACGGTGATTGGATTTTGACGATGGAACATAACTCTGTCCGAACACAAGTTCCCTCGTTTAGAGGTGGATTGGATATATTCAAAGATTTCGTGGAAAGAGGAATTAGCGATTATGATGACCGCCATATACCTTCTTCAAGCAGGTATGTCGGTCCTGATTGGCAACGGTATTCACGAGCAGGAGGTTGGGGTGCAGAAACTTTTGAAGCAGAAAGAGAGCGTCGTCGTGATAAAAAAGGCCGATTAGTGCCGAAATTGGGTTGCACCAAATGGGGCAACGACTACTGGCCTTACGGCGTAACTAAGCAAGAATGGAAATACCGCCATCCTGCGTGTGTGAGAGTCTATGCAGAAGCCTATGGTGTTAATCTAAAAGAATTAACTAAACCCCAAAAAGATTACCTAACTCAACTTTACATGGAAGATGTTGATTCCCAAACAGCGTTCTGGGCATTAGTAGAAGAGTTTGACCTGAAACATTTGAGTGCAGAAACTTTCAATGCGGAAAGAGAAGTATATGTTCTAAGATTTAGCGACCCTATGAAATACGGGAAGACTGTCGAACTTCCATTTTTGACTAAGAATGAGGCTCAAAGGTATGTGGATATGCACATCACCCCTTCATCAAGGAAGAACAAGAAGGCTGGCTATGATGAAATCGTGTATTCTATTACTCAAGAAACTCAAGATTTGGGGGCAGAAGAAGTCTATTATTCTGATGCCGAATACTTTTACGACTGGCTTAAAGATGAAAACTTTATCTTTCATAATTTAACTGCCCGAACTCATCGTGGTCCGAATTATGGAACTTTCAGAGAAAACCCTGAAACCAGAGTGCTAAAAAGATTTCAATTCCGATATGATTATGAACCTGATGCACATTTTGACGAAGATTTAGCAAATCCTAATTTTGCATTAGAATATCGTATGAGAGAAGGTTTAGACAACGCCGCCGAGCGACTGGGTGGTTATTTATTGGATTTAGTAGAGCAAGCAGGAATAGATTTGGGTATGGCTGACTGGGAAGAAGAAACTTTGGCTCAAATAGATTTAGGAGATGATGTGGACGAAGACCAAATCTCGTTGCTATTCCCTGATGATTCCGAAATAGAATTGAAAAGTCGAAATGTTGTGAAAGGATTTTTATTCGAAGCCGATAGAACACAAGCCCCTGTCTCAACAGGTGTGGATGACTTAGAACAGATAAATGATTATCCGCCCTTTGTTTATGGTGGAGGTTTCAATGTAATAACTATATGGGATGGAAATATAGCCATTGAGTCAATTAACGGTCAAGATATATCTCAACTGTGAGGTATCGTTATGAGTAAAACCTTTGAACCAGACCAAATTGGTTCTCGCATCCTCAACTGGACGAATGCCAAAAGTTTTCAAATCGAAAGAACTATCTTAAATGATTTAGAAGATTACCGAAACTTAGATAACCTAAGTTATTGGAAAAGCAAAATGAATGATGAAGAACAAGAAATGCGCCGTCATCCAAATCGAGGTTATAATTGGATACCCCAGCGACTACGAACAAGGCGTGATGAACTAAGATTCCAACTTTTAGATGTGTTGATTGGGTCTGATGAATACACCAAAAGTGATTGGTCTCAAGAAGATTGTAAAATGTGTGGAGTTACTTATGAACAGGAAAGTCAGTTAATGAAAGATATGACTGAATGTTTGAAAACTAAGGGAGAGAACGAGTTCTTGAGTAACTTATCTCCAGATGAATATGAAAAGGCCAGATTAGATTGTTGGGTTTTACAATCCATCAATCACCCTAACAAGGTGCTAAAGGCTGTGGGTATGAAAAGATGGACACAAGGAAGTATTCCGGGTTGGCCTTCCCGACAGTATGGTTTCTGCCACAATTGTTGGAGAGAGCATATTAACCCAAAACTACATGGCGAAATAGCCAAAGCGGTAGCCAAAGCGGAACTTTAAGTCGGTGATAACCCCTATTATGATATAGGGAGGCCACGCCATGAACTATGAATCTTACATTCACAGATTAGAAAAAGAATGTGATGAGATTTATCAATTGGCTGAAAAAGCCCGTAGTAAAGGTCTTGACCCTCGACTCACCGTAGAGATTCCTCGTGCCAGTGACCTTGCAGACAGAACTCAAAAACTTTTGGATTTCTTGCACCCTCGTCGAACTGCCGAACAAATTAGAGAACTAACTAATCAGCATGATGGAAATCGTGAATTAGTAGCCATTGATATTGCTCGTATTGTTACGGCTGAAAGTTTATTGTATGGTATCAAAGAAAAATGCAAACCGTGTAATGGTTCTGGAGAAATTGCTAAAACTCCGACATGGAAAGTTCCTTGTGATGATTGCGGGGGAACTGGGACGAGGATGGGTTTTGACCCATCTATCGGCGAAGCCGATTGGAAAGAAACATTAAAAACTTATGAGGCTACTGCCCATGAGTCCCGTAAAGACCATATTAGGGTCGCTACTTGTTTGTATCATGGTATTTGTGCAGGATTGGCGGTTTTGACAGAAGGGATTCTGGTAGCACCACTGGAAGGTGTAGTTTCTTGTCGGATTCTATCGAATGATGATGCTACTGAATGTTTAGCGGTCAATTATGCAGGACCAATTCGTTCCGCAGGAGGAACGGGTCAAGCATTATCTGTGTTGATTGCCGATATTTTGAGGCGTGATTTTGGTTTTGATGTTCCTCAAGTAAGTTTCGCTGAAGTGGAGCGATACAAAGAAGAAGTTTCCAAATATAGTCGTGGGTTGCAGTATCGTCCAAGTAATCCTCAATTAGAAGTAATTGCCCAGAATTGTCCTGTCTATGTAGATGGTGAAGGTGTGGGTGATGAAGTTACGGGGCAAAGAGATTTGCCCAGAGTTCCAACTAACAAAGTGCGAGAAGGAATGCTATTGGTTATGTGTGAGGGTCTGGTTCTAAAAGCACCTAAGATTCTCAAGTATGTGGAAGAACTCAAACTTGATGGCTGGGATTGGTTAAAAAGTTTCGTCCAGACTAAAGGAGGGTCTACGGAAATTAAACCGAGTGATAAGTTTATGAGTGATTTCTTAGCAGGACGACCTTTGTTTGGATTACCCATGCAAAGCGGCGGGTTGAGATTGCGATATGGGCGAAGCCGATTAGCAGGATTGGCAACAACCGCCATGCACCCAGTTACTATGATGGCTATGGCTGGTTTCGTGATTTGTGGGACTCAAATGAAATATGAGAGACCGGGCAAAGCAACTGTGGCAACACCTTGCGATAGTATTGACGGCCCTTACTTACAATTGAACGATGGCTCGGCTCGTCGATTTAACTCGGAAGCAGAACTGAAAGTTTTAGCAGGACTGGAACCAGAGGACGATTGGACCGTGCTGCCCACTCAACCTGAATGGCCGATTCGAAAAGTTTGGGATTTAGGAGAATTATTGGTTCCTGTGGGTGAGTTCTTAGAGAACAATCATCCACTTCCACCAAGTCCTTATGTGTCTGAATGGCACACTGCGAGCCTACGAGACAAAGGAATTGCTGAACCAAGTAATTTCTTAGAGGCAGTAGAGCAAGCCAAAGTTTTTGATATTCCTTTAGAACCCAGATATGTCGCCACAGGCTGGCAAGATTTGACACCTGAAGAAACTTATGAGTTAATGAAAAGTTTTACGCTGTCTATATGTGGAGACAAAATCATCGTCCCAGATTCTCACAAGGAATTAGTTTATCGAGCCAATTTGGATGTTGATGCTGAAGGTTGTTTAGGCGGAGATGAAAGTTTGTTAGTTCTCAACTTGTTGAGTAAAATGAAAACCACTATCAAAATTAACTTATCGGTTTATGAAAATGGAATCGACTTCTTGAATAGTTTGGCAGATTATGAAATCCGTCCTCGAACAACTTTGCGTATCGGGGCCAGAATGGGTAAGCCCGAAGGTTCTAAGCATCGTGAGATGAACCCACCTGTTCATGGGTTGTGGCCTGTCGGCTTTAATTCAGGCTCACAGCGAAGGATTCGGGATGCGGCTCGTAAAAATGAATCAGTCGCAGTAGGAATCAGGGTTTGTCCTAAATGTGATACCCAGACATGGCGGGGCGTTTGTTCGGGGGATGCTTCA
>TARA_B100000686_G_scaffold354092_1_pt1 | contig 18923 bp, 17 predicted proteins | sample TARA_B100000686 | Tara Oceans TARA_B100000686 (sample SAMEA2622733) | marine metagenome | biome: marine biome (ENVO:00000447); feature: marine epipelagic mixed layer (ENVO:xxxxxxxxx); material: "saline water (ENVO:00002010), including plankton (ENVO:xxxxxxxx)" | depth 150 m
GTGAGCTTGTATAAAAATTGATCTTTGCTAGAAAAGTGTGATGTAGTTCACGCTCTTGCTTCACTTCTTTTATATTTAGTTTGATATTCTAGTCTTGTTTTCATAGAAAGCTAAATTATAACAATAATTCAATATTGGTTTTATTTTATTGTGCTATTAGTCTACATTTTTAGTTCAATCCAATTTTTGTATTTGGTTTCTTGTAAATGACATTTTTTGTTTTTATTCGACTTGATTAATAATGCTAGAAATATACTAATTAAAAAGATATAGGTGAATATTATGGGCTTTAAAACCCTAAGAAACTTTTCTGATAGTGAACTCATTTTTGACGATGAGCAAACACGCTTGATACTGCAAACTATTTTTAAAAATCATCTTGATGTGGTTGATATGTTGTCAATTGATAGGAAAGTTCGTAATTTTGCGCAGGGACTTTTACTTGAAGCTATAGATGCTTCATATTCTATGGGATATATTAGTACGTTAACTGACTCTTTGATTCAACCAAGTCTTTCAGTTCGGAAAGTGTTATCTGATTTTAGAGATGGGGCATTAATGCATTGGTTTGAGCATGCGACTAGAAAAGATCTACTTAGTATAAAAATATATGAAACAGTAAGAAGACAGTTGGAGTTAAACTTTTCTCCTTTTTTAAAAATGCTTGCGCAGGGGGTTTCTGTTTTAGAAAACGTAAGCGCTATTGTAGCTTATAGACAAAATTATTATTTAAAGGGGTAGTGGTTTGAAAAAAAATATAAAAATATCAGTTGTCTTTTTAATTGTATTTATTTTTTCTCTTATATGTGTAGTTGCTTATAGGGTTTCAATAATGACTCCGGAAGAGCTAGCTGTTTGTATGTTAGATAAAAATGCGTATCGAATTCCTTCATCTTATTGTGAGTTCTCCCTTTTGAATCTAAGAGACTCCCAAAAAGATGCTCTGTTGCTTGATGAGCATGTGGGATTGGGATTTATTATGGATGAGGATAATATTGAAGTTTCGAAAATGCTTTTGAATCACTTTATTGCTAATGGTGCTAATGTCAATCAACCTAATCCGATACATGGTTTACCACCTTTGTTTGCTGCTATATTAAGTAACTCTCCAGAATTTTGTAGATATATGATAGAACATGGTGCTGATACAAATTCAGTGGACTTGATTTATCAAAAAACACCCCGCGAGCTTGTTCAGTTTTTGAAAGAGAAAGAACCTGAAGTCGATAGAAGTGAAATAGAAAAGTGTTTGTCTGGTTTTTAACTATACCAGTTGTACTGGTGAAGCCCTATCGGACACTTTTTTAAGCTTTATAAAATCTGACCTAGTCTGACTCTATAACTGATAAAGCGCCTCTCTATTTTTCAGAAAGGCTTTTAGGTGAACGCTATAAAGATGATCAAGATGGACCTGATCAATGTGATCACGATTATAAAATAGATAAATACATACCTACTACAATGAAAGTGCAAATGAATTTTTATTAAAAGCTGAGTGCGCTCAATAATAAGTTACTTTAAATTTATGAAGGAAAATGAAATTTGTCTTCTAATTTAAAGCAAAAACTCTAGCCTTTCATCCTGATAAAAACCAGCATGTGGCGAAACAAGCTGCACGTAACGATCGAAGTAAAGCAGTTGTTTCATAAGGAGTGCGAACTCCCTAGGGAAGTGAATGCCATACTTTTTCGCCACTTGGCTTAATTCCATTAAAGTTTGATCATAGGCCTCATGAGCATGGTTAGTTTTGCCAAAGAGGTTTTGAATATCCAAGGCAAACTTATCCATATCAATTGTCATTTCTGTCATGCCAATATCATAGAGGGCTTGGGCCATCATTTTAAAGTCTTGGCTCATTAAGCTTGTCACAAGGTTTTGTACACCGTTCCATGTGGCAGGTTTTACTTTACCAACAATACCAAAATCAATAAAAGCAACTCGGCCATCATTGAGCACTAAAAGGTTGCCCGCATGAACATCTGCGTGGAAGTAATGGCCTTCAAGCAGTGTGGCGAACCATGCATTCATACCAGAAATAAGGGCTGCTTCTGGATCTTTCGTTAAGTGAGCCACTCGGTCAAGATCTGTAAAGGGCACGCCATAGAGTCGTTCCATGGTGAGAAGACGCTTTGTACTCAGATGTGGGTATGGTTGTGGTGCAGTTACATCTGTAATGCCTTTGTCTAGCAAGAAAGCTCTGAAGTTATCCAGCTGGTACATTTCAGCCATAAAGTCGCATTCTTGCAACATGCCGACTTTCATTTCTTGGCAAATGGCTGATATAGAGGCCATCTTCATTTGGGGAAAGAGTTTTTCAAGCAGAATTGAGCTTGTGTGAACAAGCTGCAAGTCTGTACGAAGAATATTTTCAACACCAGGCTTTTGCACCTTAACAACCACATCATGGCCTGCAATTGTTTTTGCAGCGTGTACTTGGCCTATAGATGCAGAGGCAAGAGGTGTTTCGTCGACCCAGCTGTAGTATTGCCCAAGAGGCCCACCAAGTTCTTGCTCGATGACTTTACGAATAACATGAAATGGCAGTGGAGGGGTTTTATCCAAGCAGTCTTGAAAAGCTGTGACGTATTCTTCGGGGAAAAAGCTAGGGGCGCTAGCAATAAATTGCCCCATCTTGATATAAGTGGCACCAAGTTCTTCAAACATTTGACGTAAGCGTACAGCAGTATCTGTGCGACCATCTCGCAGCCAGCCTAAGCCATGTTTTGCAAAAACACGAGCATTCTTGCCAACACGAAAAGCACTTTGCGCCATTTGCTCCGCAATATTGAAAACTTGCATGGTATTTGTCCTTATACCTTGTGGTTTATGTGTTAAACCACATTTAAATCAACCTTTTACACCTAAAACTCTAACGCTATGGATATATACACGAACATGAGTAGAGAATGCTACCTTGTCAGACATTAAATCCATTATCTAAGTTCGGTATTCTGTTTATTCGATTGTACAGAAGAGGAGTGTCACTCGTCGATTGATTTTACGTCCTGAAACACTTTTATTGGTTGCAATTGGTACAGATTCACCTAGCCCGTGACTGGTGCTCAGATGTTTAGGTAAGCCTTTAAGGACAAAGTAACGTTGCAAATGAAGAGCTCGTTGTGCTGAAAGTGTGTTGTTATAAGCATCGCTACCAGTTGAATCTGTATGTCCGACAAAATCAACTCGAAGGTTGAATGGCGAAAGTATATCAATCATGGTGTCTAAGCGTGCATAGGCATCAGGGCGTAGGTGTGGCGCGTCTACAAAGAAAATGCTGTCCTGTGGGATTTCTACTTGCAGTTTTGTATTCTGTTGCGACCAAGTTGTTTTAAAACCTGGCATTTCGTCATGAATATCATCTAATAATCGACGCAGGGCTTTAGGTTGATTGCCTGGGTTTTGTGCGCATTCGCTCGCACGGTAGGGTTCAAAATCACGCCACCTTTCAGTTTTTTTTGGATGTCGTACAAATGGGCCGCCTTGGTTCATTGTGGCAATAAAGCCCTCTGTTTTAAATGATTTTGTTTCATCTAAATACCCATAATATGGGTCGGCATATTGAATACTGCACGCTGATGATAGAAGGCAAAATGCTGTTATAAAAGTGGTTTTTAATTGAGCAGGCATTCTATTTTTAATTGCTTTTAAATGGCTGTTATTTTTCATGTGATGGCCTTTAAACGTTCCGTGTTATCGCTGTTTTTATGGCTCTTGTAGCAGAAGTGCAGGCAACCATGCCAGCATTGGCTTTTCTTTATCTTACTTGAAAACCAAAATTAAAAATGGCTCAAAAACTATAACTAATAGGATAAAATAGAATGATTTTTCTAAAATACCGCCCCCATTGATTGACACTCTATCTTAGCTAAAGCAGAGTAGGTTTCGCAGAGTCGTGAATTGCATTTATAGCTTATTTGTGATGTGTATTTAGTATTACGTTTCATGAGTAAGGTGGATGCGCAGGTAAATGGAGATGCGGATGAAAATAAAAAAGGATTTAGGACGAAGTCTAGGACAGCTGAGCGCAGTAGCATTGGCAATGGTAAGTGTAAATGCATTTGCTGAAGCGCCAACTGCTGATGTTGGTGAATTTAACTCAAACGTTGAATACGGCATTATCTTTAACGGTGGTATGGCTATCGGTGGTGACGCGGCGCTTGAATTAAGTGTTGGTACTGTTCATGGTAACTCTTCAGTTGATAGCTTTAATGCAAACGTATCTCAGGGTGATGGTATGTCTCTGAGTCTGGGTGGCTTTAATGGTGAAATGAAGGGCGTTATCTTTAACGGTGGTCTTGTTATTGGTGGTGATATGTGTGCCAAAACTGCAGTTGCTTCTGTAGGTGCAAGTACATGTACATATGGTAACGGTACATTCTCGGCAGAATCTGAGAACTAATCTTCGAGCCTGCATAAGCCTAAGTGTGCAGTTTGACTTGGGCTTATGTTTTAGTCTGATGAATATTAAAGGTGTATTTATGACGCCAATAAAAATAAAAGAACTTTCTCTGGTGAGCCTTCTTTGTCTGTCAACTCAGGTCTTTGCTGCTGCCCCAAATATTCAAGGTTCTGTCAATATTAATGTCGAAGTTGGTAATGTCGTGAACTATGCAGAGGCGACAGATTCAGTCGCACAAATCGCAATTGGCTCTATGAGTGAAGGTGATGCTGGTGGCTTTGATGCAACTGTTGTAGTTGGTGATGTGGTTAATTACGCCACAGGCATGGGCAGCTGTTCTCAAATACTCATCGGTTCTGTAGGTGTCCCAAGTTGTGTTGCTGGTAGTGCTGCGGAATAAAAGCGAAAATTAAAAGGAGGTGGCTTATGTTAAAAAAAATCAAACATTCTATTTGTGCTGTCTTAAGTCTATTCCTTATGGATACCGCTTTTGCTGATGTTCAAATGCCAGATAATGATAATATTGGTTTCTCTGGAATTGAGTATCATGTACCCCGAAATGCTCGCATGGTGCTGTATAAATATAAAGCTCGTAAAAATGCCACATTATCGGAAGCGGGTGCTATCGAAGCTGATACACGAGATGTGCTTGAAATGTCAGATTCTTTAAGAACTGTGACAGGTGTAGATCAAGATGTAGTGGCCGATTGCTCGATTGCCATTGGTAATAACAACTCTACTGATATTTTTTCCCGAAAAGAGCAGGTCGTTATTATCGAAGGTGATGTCGTTAACCTTGGTAATTGCGATTAATAACACACAAGAAATACAAAAATTAAAAAAATGGATTTTAAGTTTTAAGGTGTAGTATGCCAACTCGTAAAGCAGGACAGCTTCAATTAATGCTATTGGGCCTTGTTATGTTTGTAATAGCAGGGTGTACTCGTTTTCAAATGGGGGATCGCGTGACACAGATCAACCCACTTGAAAGCCCAGTGACAAATATTACCTCGTTTTCAGATTCTTTGGCCTGTATGGACCATATGATGCTGCGACTTAACTCGCCGTCAATTACCATAACAGCACAGGATATACGAAACCATACTGCTGAGCAGATGCCACTGGCAGGTATGAAAGACATGCTGATTGCATCTCTTGGCCGAATGAGCGAACGTTCCAATAAGATTTCATTTGTCGCCTATGGTACAGATATAAGAGATATCTTGTTACTTCATAAAGCCCATGACCAGCGTGATGCATTTCATGTGCCTGACTTTTTTATTCGTGGTGGCTTAACCCAATACGATCGCAATGTATTTGTAAACCGCTTTGGTGGTGGTTTAAGTCATGATGACTGGAACATGGCCTATTCATCTGGCCAAGGTATTACTTATGTAGGTTTGGATTTACATGTAGGCCAGGTGAAAGATTTAACGATTTTACCGCAGGTGAGTTCAGGTAATGTTTTAGCGCTTTATGATCGCGGCTATGGTTCTGAAGTTGGGGGGCGTATTTCCTCAGTTGGTACAGTGTTTGATTTTGGTGTGGACCGCCGTGATGGTTTAGGTCAGGCCATTCGTAACCTAGTAGACTTGGCCTCAATCGAAGTGGTTGGTAAATTAATGGAGCTGCCATACATGAGCTGCTTGCCATTAAATTACAATGATCCAGAAGTATTAGCATCTATTGAAAAAGAATACTATCGATTAAGAAGCAAACCAGCCCATTTAGTGCAGGTATTGCAATTCCGTTTAAAAGAAATGGGCTATTATCATGGTGATATCAGTGGTGAGCTCGATCAGAAAACCTTGCTGGCATTAAGTTATACCCATAATTTATTAGAAATGCCGAAAAATACGCCTCTCATATCATTTGAATTGTATAAAAGGCTCTTTTACACCAAACCTTTTGAATGGCCCTTTGCTTTTATGAAAGGCTATTCTGATTTTGAAATGCCTTAAAATAAGTACTCAATCGATGTTATGTCAAAATTCCCTCAAAGCCAGTTTTTAAAGCTGGTTTTTTTTGTGCTTTTTTTTGGCACATTTTCCTGAGAAGTTTACTTTTTCGTCTATGCTTAAACTGTACATTTTGATCGGTTTGACTGCAGTAAAGGTGTTGGTCGTTCCAAAAACCTCGTTCAATAAGAGATATGGAGTAGTCCTTATTGTTCAGATGCAGATTTTTGAATAAGGTGAAACACTTGGTAGCAAGGATGCATCGACATAGATTTTTTCAATTAAGTCTTTTGACTTTGGCGGTGACGGGCGCGTCGAGTACATTGCTGGCAGCACCGGCCCCACAATTCACACAGCAGCAAGACACAATACGTGTTGATGGCTTTGACCTTCTGCATTTTAAAGCAGCGCCAGAACTTGGCTGGACAGAAGAAAAGGTCAGAACCTTTTTAGAAGGGCAGCTAAAAAAATTTAATAATCGCTTTAGTATGCGTGATCTTGAAATACTGGCGAGGCAGCTCAGTATTCAAATGAAGCAAGCGGGTTTAATGTTTAGCAGAGCAGCTGTTTTAGATCAGGAAATCAAAAATAATCGGGTTGAAATTGTTTTTGAGGATGGTTTACTTGGCGAAGTTGTTATTATGAATGCTGAGCGCACTAAGCCCAAACTCTTAGTTCGACCTTTTTTACCATATTTACAGCACACAGCTGTTCGTCGTGAATTAGACCAAGCACTTTATCAGTTAGATAAGTTACCTGGCATTGATGTCTTTGGCTTCTTTTCATTTTCTTCAACGCCAGGTTTATCACGTTTAAATCTTAAAGTCGTTGATGAGACCAGCTGGACAGCTCGCTTCAGTACTGATAATTACGGCAGTGAAGCCTTGGGGCGCGAACGAATCAATGGTCAGTTAGAAATTCTTAACCCAACAGGTTGGGGGGATGATCTAAAACTCAGTGTTGGCCGTGGCTATACAGACCCAGGTTTTTTAGAGGGTTACGCTCAGTATACGATTCCTATTGGCGCGCAGTACCAGCCGTTACGCTTTTTAGTGAGTAATTCTGATTTTGATTTGGGGCAAGGCTTTGAGTCCCTTGAGATATTTGGCCGTTCAACATTAGCTAGCATGGATTATCGGCACCAGCTATCAATAGGGCAAGGCTCTATTGTGTTAGACGCAGGTATTTCTGCGTCAAAATCTAAAGTGGATTCTGTCTTTTATTCTGACTTATTTTTACGAGAAACAAATGTGCAGACCTTTAAAGCAGGGGCACAGTACTCTAACTTAATTATGCCCAGATTAAGTCACACATTACGTGCAGGGGTTCGTGTTGGCTCTTATGAAGAATCAAGTAATGACGAAGATTTAGGTGAGGTTCTTCTTGAAGATTCTTTTGTGTCTTTAGATAGTTTTTATCAGATGAATTACTATCATAATGACTCCAAACGAATTCGTCATACGACATTTAATCTTGAATTATTTGGCTCAAATGATCCTTTACCTTCAGTAGAACAGCGCAGCTTTGGTGGCAAAAATGGGGTCCGTGGATTACCTACAGGTTATTTTTCTGCAGACCATGGGGCTATGGCTCATTTAAGTTATGACACAGGGATTTGGCCTGCATCTTTCCCTGGTACTTTAACATTCTTTACTGATGCTGGTTTTGGACGTCGAGTTGAAACAAATAATTTGATCCAAAATTCAGCAGAACAAACTGCACAGTTTGCATCTGTAGGGTTGGGCTATACATGGAAAAAAGGCCGCTTTCAGCTGAACTATGACTTTGGCAAAATTCTGCATGCCAATCTCGATGATGAATCTGCAACACAAGCAGAACTTGATGATTTTAGTGAAAACAAGCCTTCCAGACATTATCTGTCTATGTCTTATCAATTAGGGGAATACAAATGAAGCGAGATTTAACGCTGTCAATTGCAGCACTTTCGATTCCCTCTGTTCGCCTTTTATCAGTGACATCCTGTCAACTGTTTGCCGTAAGTGCAGTATTTTGGGGCGCGCCAGCCCTTGCATTACCACAAGGTGCCGATATCAGAGCTGGTGACGTTGCTATTACTGAAACTGCGCGTCAAATGCAAATTCAACAATCCAGTCAAAAAGCAATTATTAATTACGACTCATTTAATATTGGCGCTGATGAAACCGTTAATATTAATCAGCCAAATGCTAATAGTGTCTTGGTGAACCGAGTGAATGCTGGTGGGCCAATGTCAGAAATTTATGGCCAACTGCAAAGTAATGGTCAGGTTTTTTTGATTAACCAAGCTGGTATTTTGGTTGGTGACTCTGCTCAAATTAATGTTGGTGGTTTATTACTGACAACTCATGATATTTCAGATGAATCATTGCTCAGTAATGATCTGCAATTTATGACATCTGGCAAACCTGCTATGGTGCAAATTGATGGCAATATTACTGTAGACCCAGGTAGTTTTGTTATTGTGCTGTCTGAGCAAATTGATTTAGGCGGCGATATTATTGCGCAGTTCGGGCAGGTTTCTCTTGTGTCTGCTGATGGCGCATCTGTTCTATTGCAGCCTGGTGAATGGCCACAAATTCAAGTGACACAGGCAACCTATGATGCATGGATTCACCAACATGGTTTAATTAAAGCTGAAGGCGGTTTTGTTGAAATTACAGCTGCATCGGCCAGTGATTTAATTGATCGCGTTATTTATCATGAAGGCACTACGGATGTATCAACAACATCTTTTGTCGAACGTGATGGTAAAGTCTTTATTGAAACTGCTAAAACTGGTATTGCAATAAATACCAATGACACTTCTGGCTATGCCGAAATTGCAGGCACCATTGACGCCAGTGGTGATAGGGCAGATGGTTCGCAGCATGAAATTGATATAGAAGGTGAAGCTGTCTTTATTACAGAAACAGCAGAAATTCTTAATAATGGTGATCAAGGCAATGGTGGCGATACACGGATTATTGCTAATTCATTATCTGTTGCAGAAGGCTCGAATGTTGAGGCTAAAGGCGGTACTCAAGGCGATGGTGGTTTTGTTGAATTATCTGGTCACACTGAGCTTGAAATAAATGGTCGTGTGGATACCTCTGCTGAAAATGGTCAAACAGGTGAGCTGTATATCGACCCGCGCAATATTGTCATTAATAACGCTGCAACAACAAGTATGACGTCAAATGTTGATAGTGGTACTAATACTTATTCGCCAACGAATAATTCCGCTATTTTAAATGTCACAAATTTGCAAGATGCGTTGGCATTAAATAATGTCACAGTCACAACAGCAGATGGTGGTGCCGGCACGCAAGCTGGTAATTTAACTGTTGATAGTGATATTGATATTGATCAAGCAAATGGTAATACGCTTACGCTTCATGCAGATAATATTTTGTCTATTAATGCAGATATTGAAGATAAAACAGCGAATGGCACAACTGGTAGCGCCAATATTGTCTTAGACGCAACACAAGATATTCAAATGAATACTGGCACAGTGATTGATGCAGGCAATGGGCAAATTACTGTTACAACAACCAATGGTGATTTGGTTGTCACTCAGCTTGAAAGTGATTTTGCTGATGGTGCTGCTGTTGATATTAATGTTGGTGGTTCAATTATTGATGGTAACGACACTGCCAATAATATTATTTTAAATGGTGAAAACGCTGAACTTTCAATGATTGCTGGCAGTGTTATTGAGCTGCTTGAAGGTGATATTGATATTCTTACAGCAGAAGCGCAAGACGTTAAAGGTTTTGATAAAACCGTTGCAGGTGATTTACAAATTAGCCGAGTCACTTCTAGTGCATCACCTCTCGCTGGTTTTACAGCAACAACCTTAAATGGTGATATTGTTGTTCGTGGCAAAACAGCTGAAACTAATCCAGGTATCGATATTGGCAGTGATGGCCGATTAGCTTTAGATGTTGGTGGTAGCAATGACCTTCTCATTGAAGAAGATATTATAACTAGCACAGGTGCAATTGCTTTAAATGCGGATGCTGGTGCTATTACCATGGATCCTGAAGTTTCTATTACATCCACTTCAGGTTCTGTTGCTCTTTCTTCTCAAGGTAGCCAAACAATCAGCTTAATTACCACAGGTTCTACGGCAGATGACGCGATTAATCTTACGGTAACTGGCAGTAACGATATATTAGATGCTGACGATGTGAATTCAGATGATGAAGATTTAGTTGCTGCTGACGGTGGCTTGGTCATTAACAGTGTCGATAACTTTGTTGGTTTAGAAACACGAGTGAATAACTTCACCAGTGAAAACTTAAATGTGTCGCAAATTGTATTAAATGAAACTGATGACCTCGTTGTTAATCAGATCGCAGGTAACACCACAGGTGTAACTATTGTTGCTGGTGGGGAAGTGCTTGTTGATTCTATAGATACAGGTGGCTCTGTCAGTATTCAAGCAGATAAAATTTCGGAATATTACGAAGATGCTGCTGATGAAATAGCAAAAGCAAATGTTGCTTCAATTGCAGCACCAAGCATTGAGTTAATTGCGGCCACAAGTATTGGTGAAGTGTCTGATACAGATATGGTTGCGACAGATTATCTTGATGTTGATACAGCAGATCTTCGCTTGGAATTAACAGCAGAAATTACCGACACTGATTCCAATGAAATTGCTGTACAGCAAGTGTCTGGTGCTAGTACTGGTGATCTTGTTGTGAGTGAAATTATTACACCACAAGCAGCTGGTGCAGCTAAAGTTTATATTGCTTCACGTAATAATGGTATCGATTTAAGTGCAACTACGTTAGCTTTAGATGCCACCGATTATTTGGGATTGCAGGTTTCAAAAGTGCAAAACCTCAACCCAGTCGAGATCCTGTTGCCGGCTCTAGATACAGTTCAAGATTGGTCTCTTGCCGGACTGTCTCTAGTAGCTCGTGCAACAGGTACTTCAATCAATACGCTTGAGTCAGCAGGTTCAACGGTTCTATCATCTCTGATCACCGCTGTTGATAATTTTGTGCTCAGTACTAATAGCGATTTTAATCTCGTGAATTTTACTGGTGATGCAATTGACATGAAAACGTCATCGGGCACTTTGCGGGTGAATTCTGGAACGGCAGTCACTATAGCTGATTTAAACGCTGATGGAGATGCTTTTGTAACGAATGATGGTAATTTATTGTTCGCGGGAAATGGCCAATTAAGCTTACTTGATAACATAAGTGCTACAGATGGACTCAATGATGAAACAAGAGCAGGTCTTATCGATTTAACAACAGCTTCCGGTAATATTTTGGTAGGAACTGAGGGTGATGTAACAATTACATCGACTAATACGCAAGATTCTGACGTTGATGGTGGCCTTGGAGATGAACCATCGACTCAAACAGCTATTCGAATAGCGCAGACAGGCACAACTGGAACCGCTAATATTACATTAGGAGATGCAGCAACAACAGTAACAGTTGAGGCCCAAGGTGGCGATATCTACATGGCGTCTGGTTTAAATGCTGTGACTCGTGATGTTGATGAAAGAACTCTTACTGTTAATGAAAATGTCTTGGTGACTGCCTATAACGTTAACAGCGATACAGTAGTTGCAGGTAACACTGTATTGGATGAAGTGGACATTATCGATACGACAGCTGTCGATCCATCAATAGCTTCCAGAACAGATCGTCGCATTACGTTAAGCTCTGTGAATATTGCCGGCTTTAATGTTGATGAAGACGTTCAAGATGACGTTGATGATGCTGTTGATGATATTGATCAATCTCAGGATGATATTAATACTGGCACGGATCTTGATACAGGTACTGACGATGAATCTCAGACACGTATGAATGTAATGCTTGAGACTGTAGTCCCTGAGTGTGAAGCGGGAGAAAGTCTTGATAATTCTTCTCAGTGTATGAAGAAACAAGGTTTTAAGGAATTTTTGCGCTCGTTAGTTATTGGGCGAGGTTTTCCTGATAAATACAAGGGATTACCAGAATGAAGCAAATTTTTATAGTGCTATTTTTATTAATACTTGGAGTCAGCCGTCCTACAGCGGCAGCTGATGAAGATACTCACCAAGCCATAGCATTGTTTTTATATAATTTTGCCAACTATGTGGATTGGCCAGATGATGCTTTCAACAATGCTCGTGAAACACTCAATATGTGCGTAGTAGGTAAGGCTCGCTTTGTACCATACCTCGATGCTTTTGAAGGTGCTTTGATCAGAAAGCGCAGATTGTCTATTGTGAAGCTACCACAGATTAACTTAGATCGACGTTGTCACGTTTTGTTTCTGGATGATGAAGAAAAGAAAATGATCGAAAATATTCAGGTAATTCATACATCTGACTATGTGTTAAGTATCTCCGACGACGATAATTTCGTAGAAGATGGTGGGGTAGTGAGTGTGTTTGCAAGACAACAGGCTGTTCAGTTTGATGTAAACTTAGGACAGGCACTGAGAAATGGTCTTTACATTAGCTCGGACCTATTAGGCATTGCGAGATCAGTAAAACGTTGAGGAAATCATAATGACTTTGACACAAAGTTATCGAGTGATTGTCACGGGGAAAAAACTCATTGAAGAGGTCGACACGATTCGTGAGAAGTTGCTTGAAATCTTTGATTTGCCTGAGCAGCAGCTTACGGCACTCTTAAGTGATAAAGCACTTGTTATAAAGAAAAATGTCCCACCATCACATGCCATGAAATTCAAGAAAGCATTGACGCAATGTGGCCTTGAGTGCATGGTTGAGCCAATGAATGAGGAATCAATTGTTGAGGCTTCGGATCTTGATGATCAAAAGCCAAGTGCGAAAGCTGCACCTGTACAGCAAGCAAAACCTCAGCCACAAGCGGAGTCACCACCAGCACCTAAACCTGCGCCTGAGCCTGTCAAGCAGCCTGCTGCCGTCAAACCGACAGAAACGCCTCAGCCGAGCGTTGCGGAGAAGCCAGCTGAAGCAGTTGCTGATCTTTCCAATCGTTCTATTCCACCTTCATTGGTAGGTAAGTCTGGAGAGGATATTGTGGTCCCTGAGCTTTTAGTTGCAGCTGCTGGTTCGCGAATTGGGCCAAGGCCTATGCTCGTTAATACGAATCTGCCAGATACCGAGCATTTAAGTGCAGGTTTTGCTGATCGTTTAGCACCAGCGTCAGAAGAAGGGCCACCACCGCCAAATGTTGATCACATAGGTGTAGCACCTGTGGGTTCGAGCTTAGGTGAAGAAAAAGAGTTTAAGCCTCTTCAGATTGATCTTTCTCATTTAAGTATGGGTGAGTAAGAATTCTAAACCAAAAAAAGCGCTTAACTAGCGCTTTTTTTAATGGTTAATATTGATTAAAAATAATGTGAGAAGCTTTCATTTCTGTAATTAATATGAAAGTCATCCGCTGCTTTTGATGATGGTGCTATATTCAGCCAATTCATTTTTGGATCATCAATTAATGGTCTGCCAAAAATACCTTTAGTTATCTTATTATTTTCTTCCAGTCCTTTTTTAAGGAAAGAAGAAATGAATGTCTCATATTCACTTTTTGGTATGTTTTGAATTGGAATATCAGTGTGGTGCATATCGAAAAAAATATGACCAGTGCGTGTGAGAATATTACTTTTTGTTATTGATTGAAGAGTAGGGTTGTCATTGCAATAGTATTCAGGAACGCGCTCTAAGTCATATGCTGCATAGCCAGTGTTTTGTTTGTCTTGCTCATTTTGTATCTTTAATGGAATTTCTGGAGGCATTTGAAATAACATTTTTATGGCATTTTTGTAGCTGTTGCCCACAAGAGCGCCTACAAGTTTTAAGTCGGGTCTTAACTGGTCATCTAAAACAACCTCTGGAGGCGTCACCCTACTTATTCCTATACGTGTTTGCGTCTCATTGCTTACATCTTTAGCATTTGTATTAATAATCGCATTTCGTGCTAAGCACAGTCTTGCTGCTGTTTTTAACAGAGCTGGATAACAATAGTCCTGCGCCTGTAGCGGTGATACATAAGCAAATGAGGCAGGGAACTCGCGTTTTTGCAGGTTTCTATTGGTGAGTCTAGCCTCAAATGACTCCGTAAATACTTCAACGTTATCTAGTTGAGAAAAATCAATTGTAGCTAAACGTTCATTTGATTTTGATTGGCTATTGAGTGGAAGCTCGCTGTTACTTTCAAATACTCTTTTATCTAAGTAAAAGCCACCATAGGTATTGAGCACTTGTAATTTATATAAATCAGCTACCGCAGTGTATCTTGCTCGACTTGGGTGTGAGTCCATAAGCGCGACAAGTTGAATTATATGTTCAGCTGTCGTTTCAGGCTGGATTGTACGTAATGCTTTTATTTGTACTTTGTTATGTGGTTGCTTACTGAGAGGGATTAAACTGCCCGCATGTTCTGATTCAATTATTTTTGGAGTAATATACTGCTTAACGTTATCCACCCAGTGTAGGGCTATCGGTGCGCCTGCAGGTGCTGTTCTATTATGAAGTATGTTCAGTATTCGATCGGCCTGATCGTATGGCATTCCTGTACGAATCAGGTGGAGAGGGATTTGGTCAGTTGTTGGCATAGATGTTTACTCTTGAAGTCAAAATTAGGGAAAAATAGTACCATCTGGCTATGATTCTTAAGCATTCCCTTAACAATTCAACATCTATAATTCTTTTATGCTTTAACTTGCTATCCTTTTAATTTTTTCCATTCTTTTTTTCGAGCTGCATATATTTCGTCTTTTTCAGCTTCTTGCCAACTATTATAGAAAATAGCTGCAGACTTGGCTTTTTCCGGATCGCCAGTGCCTTTTGTGTTTTGTTTGTAGATATTCTCTTTATCGTATTTACGGCCACCTTTGTAATTTGTATAGCGGCGGGCACGAGTAAAGCCCATTTGCAGATATTTACGGGCCATGTCTGCACCCACAAAATCATTCTGTTCTAGGTAACTGTAAAAGAGTTTAAGAATAGCTTGGCTACTTTCTTCAGCAATCTCAGGTGTTTTAAAACGCCAATGCTGACCAATGTCTGACTTGTAAGGCTCGCAAATCAAAACCCCTTGTTCTCCTTTACCAACTTTGTAGGCTTCAGGGTGGGATCGGTAATCAATGTCTTTTTTCCAAGCATATTTTGATTCATCAAAATTGAGATAGCTCGGTGTATCGTCTTTTTGGGTTTTGTTTGGCATGGATGTCCTTATCCTTTTTGAGGCGTCCGACTAATGACTTTAAAGGTTTTGCTTAGCTTTAGCTTGGGCCCTTTCTTGATCAAAAATGAGTCCTGCTTCTGCATTTGAAATAGAAATTTGGCTGTATGAACAGCTATTGCCATAATGTGGGTCGCTCACGATATCAAAATTTCTTTGTTCATTTTGCTTAATGAATATTGCTTTTGCATCTTCATCTGAAATTGAAAAGTCAGTGATAGGGTCATAAGGCTCAACTTTAGATAGGTTGTCGCTTGATGATGGTTTGCTCATCTTTTCAAGTTTTGAGTTGATCAATGCCTTAATTCGATCTCTTTTACCTGGCTGAGTCAGAATGGCATCAAGGGTTGATTGCTGTTTATTACCAAGTAGAGGTGTTTGTGAACTAAAAGAATCTGCTGGAGCAAGTGTGGAAGATGTTGCGCGTGTCATTGTAAAACCTTTAATTGATTGTTGTCTTCGGGTTTATGACGTCATATGTCTTTCTGATTTAAATGAGGTATATCCTTATGAGTGTCCTAAGTTAACATGATAAATGTGATTTTTTTCGAATCAGTTACTTTGCCTTGCCTCCTTTTTAGCTCTAAAAGGGCGACTAATTGCGCTGACACTGTTCATGGCACTTGAGTTCTATCCAAAGATTGATCAAAATGGGCGCTGTTTTGAAAATCAATTTTGGAGATCAATGTGTTAAATCTTGCCAACGTCACCATGCAGTTCAGCAGTAAGCCTTTGTTTGAGAACATTTCAGCGAAGTTCGGAAATGGCAATCGCTATGGCCTTATTGGTGCCAACGGTTGTGGTAAATCCACACTTATGAAGATTATGAGCGGTAAACTGACTGCATCATCAGGCAACGTATCCCTAAACCCGCCACAGCAACGTATTGGTACTCTTAATCAGGATCAATATGCATTTGATGCTTTTACTGTTATTGATGCGGTTATCATGGGGCATAAAGACCTGTGGGAAGTGAAGGCTGAGCGTGAACGTATCTATGCCAAAGAAGATATGACAGAAGAAGAGGGTATCCTTGTCTGTGAGCTTGAAGCTCAGTTCGCTGAAATGGACGGTTACACAGCTGAATCCCGTGCTGGTGAGCTTCTAATGAGCGCTGGTATTGAAGAAGAGCATCACTGGCGTTTAATGGGTGATATCCCTCCAGGTTGGAAGCTGCGTGTTCTTCTTGTTCAGGCTCTATTCTCTAACCCTGACATTCTTCTCCTTGACGAACCAACGAACAACCTCGATATCGCATCGATTGGTTGGTTGGAAGAGCAACTTATTAAGTGCCAAAGCACCATGGTTATCATTTCTCATGACCGTCACTTCTTAAACTCTGTGTGCACTCATATTGCTGATATCGATTTTGGTGAGCTTCGTGTTTACCCAGGTAATTACGATGACTTTATGACTGCTTCTGAACTTGCAAAAGAGCAAGTGCAAAATGAGAATGCCAAGAAAAAAGCACAGATGGCCGACCTTCAAGCCTTCGTAAGCCGCTTTTCGGCTAACGCATCTAAAGCAAAGCAGGCAACATCTCGTCAGAAGCAACTGGATAAAATCCAGCTTGAAGAAGTGAAACCTTCAAGCCGCGTAAGTCCATTTATTCGTTTTAACCAAGATAAAAAGCTCTATCGTCAAGCACTTACATTTGAAAAACTTGGCCAAGGTTACGAAGAAGGTCTACTTTTTGATAAGGGTAATCTTCTTCTTGAAGCCGGTAGTCGTCTTGCGATTATTGGTGAGAACGGTGCTGGTAAAACAACACTAATCAAGACACTTATGGGTGATCTTGAGCCTAAAAATGGTGAAATTAAGTGGGCTGAAAATGCGTCTATCAGCTATTGTCCGCAAGATTCTTCTGATTGGTTTAAGCCAGGTATTACCGTGTTTGATTGGATCAGCCAGTTCCGTCCAGAGAAAGAAGATGATCAGTATGTGCGTGGTATTTTAGGTCGTTTGTTATTCAAGCAAGACGACTACAATAAAGAAGCTCGTGTGTGTTCTGGTGGTGAGAAAAACCGTTTGATCTTTGGTCGTATTATGATGGATTCTCCAAACGTTATCGTAATGGATGAACCAACAAACCATATGGACATGGAAGCAATTGAAGCGTTAAACCTTGCTTTAACTCATTACGAAGGCACACTTATTTTTGTGAGCCATGATAGAGAATTTGTTTCTTCACTTGCAACACATATTATTGAGATTAAAAACAACAGACTTAATGCTTTTGCTGGTACTTACGAAGAATATTTAGATCATGTTAAGTCTCAATCATAAGGCTTGATGACGTTACTTATACTCAAAACATTTTTGGGGTGAAATGTTTTGAGTACACATAAGGATTTTTTTTAATATGCAATCTATTGCAACCTACGATTTAATGGTTCTCGCTATTGGGGCGATAGCTTTTGGTTTTTATCTGCTTGTGAAAGGCGGTGATTGGGCTATTGATGCTGCTGTGTATATGGCAGAAAAAGCTGGCATGTCGAAGCTTTTTGTTGGTGCTACTATCCTTGCTTTTGGTACATCTATCCCCGAACTATTTGCCAGTGTAAATGCTAATTTAAGTGGCTTTCCTGGTATTTCCTTAGGAAACGTACTTGGCTCAAACATCGCTAATATTTTATTAGTGCTTGGTGCTACGGCTATTATTTTTCCTGTTGTTTGTAAGATCAAAGATGTCAAAGCTGACATGATTATGATGGTGGTTGCATCTGCTGCATTGTATGGTGCGATGCAAATGGATGTGATTCCTCGAGCTGTCGGTATTGGCATGTTTGCAGTGTTAATTGGTTTTGTTTTTTATCAATACCGACAAACAATGGCTGCTGTTGCTGCAGGTAAAGCTGATCCTGATGTGATTGAGGCAGAAGATGCTGGTCATGATGAGGATGCATTTAAAAATAACGGCACAGCTTTCTTATTTTTAATCGGCGGTTTCGTTGCCTTGGCGATTGGTTCAGAATTACTGGTTAAAGGTGCTGTAACTATTGGTACTTTAATGGGCGTGCCTGAAGCTATTATTGGAACTACAGTTGTGGCTTTTGGTACATCTTTACCAGAGCTCGCAACCTGTATTCTTGCAGCAATGAAGCGACATACAGAAGTCATTATTGGTAATATTATTGGGTCAAATGTCTTTAATATTTTATCAATTGTTGGTATCACTGCCATGATTAAGCCAATTGCAGTTGATCAAAACCTAACAGGCTTAACATTGATTGCAACTGTTGCTATTGCAGCTCTAACGGCGCTTTGGGTTGCGATGGGACGTTCTTTCGGGCGCATTTCAGGTATTGTGATGTGTGCGGTTTACGTTGCTTATATTTTTATTCAATATATCAATAGTTCATTGAGTTTTTAGGCTGCGATGCAGCCATAACCTCT
>TARA_B100000686_G_scaffold316946_1_pt1 | contig 18921 bp, 22 predicted proteins | sample TARA_B100000686 | Tara Oceans TARA_B100000686 (sample SAMEA2622733) | marine metagenome | biome: marine biome (ENVO:00000447); feature: marine epipelagic mixed layer (ENVO:xxxxxxxxx); material: "saline water (ENVO:00002010), including plankton (ENVO:xxxxxxxx)" | depth 150 m
TTTTACTTAGTCCTAAATTCAATAACTTTATTCTTAATAAATATTTCTAATACCTTTAAAGATAAATTATCTACTGAATCATCTTCTCTAAAATTAAATACTTCTACTCCTGGTGGAATACTTTCAAAGCTTAAACCAAAATTATCTACTAAAATCAATCGATTTCTAAAAATTACAGATAAAGCCCCTAAAATTGTAGAAATTTTTTCAATCTGAGAATTTGCCAAAGAACTATCAAGATTTTTTTCGATAGGTTCAATCAATAAAACTGCAAATTTTCTGTCTCCTATTGAATCAGAAAATATTTTATCTAATTCAGAGTTATTTGCAAAAAACATATTTTCAACAGTAGAATTTATTTCAAGCCTCTGAAAATGCTTAGACAAATCATTCGCTATATCAAGCATTCCTACATATCCAATTAAACACTCATTCTTAGACAATAAATCAGAATTTGTGTCCAAATCATTTTCTAAAGAAATTGATGCTTGCAAAGTTGAGGTAGTTTCAGAATCATTTAATGAATTAATATAAGAGACAAGATTTACTAACATTTGATGCCCAGTTTGAGTAATTATCCCAGTATATCTACCATTTTCTATAATCAAGTTAAAACATTCATCTAATAATGAATTATCAATATTAAAATCTCGATATATAAGATTTTTTGAATTTTCAGGAGGTGGAACAGGTTTACCATCTAAAATTTCATAAAATCTTCTGAATAAATCAGGTTTTAAAGCAGCTTGAATTAGAGAAAGCCGGAATTCATTTTCACTTTTAGGACTTACAACAGCCTGGCCTAAAGAAGTTAATGATATTTCAGGATCCTTATATCCACCATTTGTTAAACCATATTTGAATGAAGAATTCAATTTTGTAATAAAACCACTGCTAGAAGGCGTAGAATTTAATTGAGAGGCAAGAATATTGCGATCTATAGGCAATCCCGAATTATTTGAAAAGATAGCAGTAGCTATTTCAAGACAATCTTGAATAGGATGAAGAGGATATGGGCGTACCTTACGTGTACGCGATGTATTTTTTAATAATCTAGCCATAATGTATTCATTCTCAAATTTTTGTCCTTATTATATCCATATCTACAAAAATATTTCTACATCAATATGATTATATTCTTTTCAATCTTTTCAAAATCTTTTCAGTGAATAGAATCCCCTTTGCTGGTTGCTATAAAATACATAGCTAGTCAATTATTTTATAAAGAATGCCAATTTACTATAGTGATTACAATTATGCAGTGTTAAAATATTGGAGATTAATTACTATTTATGAGGTCTATAATTGTACTTAAAAAACAATATTTTATATCTAAGCATTACAGTTTTTTCAACTTTATCAATATTTATAAGTGGATGTTCTTATTTTCAAGATGAAAAAATTAGTGACACTAACTCCGCGCCCATTATAAATGTAAAAACATTTGATCAACCTGATATTCCTAAAGGCTTTGACCATACACAAAATTTAGACTCCCCTTCAGATGTACCTGATGAAATCAAAATTATTTGGGAAGCCTGGAAATACATTCAAGATGATTATGTAGATCAGGAATCTTTAGATCCAAAAATCATGGCTGAAGAAGCAATTAAAGCTATGATAGCTTCTATAGGAGACCCTCAAACTTCTTATATTAAACCTGAAGTGTTAACTGGAAGTTTCGGAGATATGTACAAAGGAAACTTTGAAGGCATTGGCGCTCATGTAACTGTAAATTCTGCTGGTAAAATAGTTATTGTCGCACCTATTGAAGGAGGACCTGCTAAAGCTGCCGGAATTAAATCAGGAGATATAATTTTATCTGTTGATGGAAAATCCATAGAAGGATTATCCTTGCTTGAAGTAGTTTCATTAATCAGAGGCCCTAAAGGTTCTACAGTAATCCTAGAAGTTAAACATCTTGCAGCCCAAGAAAATGAAACAATAGAAATTATCAGAGATGTCATAGTACTCCCTACAGTTCTTTTAAGAAGCACTGAAGACGACCCTTATGCACATATTAGAATTACAAATTTTTATCCAAATACAAACGATCAGCTAAAAAATATACTTTCAAATCTAGAGAAACGTGATTATCAGGGAATAATTTTAGATCTAAGGGGAAATCCTGGTGGAACATTAAAAGCTGCAATTGAAGTCTCAAGTCAATTTCTTGAAGACGGAATAGTAATGTATTCAATAGACGGAAAAGGCAATAGAACAGATTATAAAGTATTTTCTGGCGGACTAGCCACAAAGAAACCAATGGTAGTCCTAATAAACAGAGGAAGCGCTAGTTCAAGCGAGGTTTTAGCGGGAGCAATACAAGACAGAAATAGAGGCATAATAATAGGCTCAAGGTCATACGGTAAAGGCGGGATAAACATTCTGAGACAATTAAGCAACAAAGGTGGAGTATATATCACTACAAAATACTGGTTCACACCAAATGGAACTCGGATAAATGAAACTGGTATTCAACCGGATATAATTGTTACAGATTCAGACCCTAAAACTGCAGATATCAATCAATTAAATAAAGCAAAAGAAGAGTTGAAAAAAATTATTTCTAATAAATCTGAAGCTTAAATATTGTCATATTATGAATAAATCCAAAATCATTGCTACAAACAGGAAAGCTAGATTTGAATATTTTCTCTCTGATTCTTACGAAGCTGGAATAGTATTACTAGGAACAGAAATTAAAGCAATTCGCGAAGGAAAGGTAAATATTACTGAATCCTACGTATCATCTCACATGAATGAAATATGGTTAAATAATTGCCATATAGGCCCCTACTCTGCAGCAAGCATTAACAACCACGATTCTACACGGCCCAAAAAATTATTACTCCACAAAGAACAAATCGCAAAATTATCTAGTTCTTCAAAAATGTCGGGTTATACCCTTATTGCAGTAAAGATGTACCTCAAATCACATAGAATAAAAGTACAAATTTCTGTTGCAAAGGGTAAAAAACTGCATGATAAGAGAAGGTCAATCAAAGAAAAAGATCAAAATCGTGAAATGAGACGCAGAATACTTCGAGATGTTTAATATTTGTATCTAAAATGATATAAAATCCAGATACCTAAGTATAACGCAAAATCCCGGCATAGACGGGTTAAATCATGCCGGGATAATAATTTTTTGGCTATATAAGTCGTGCTTTGGGTACTTATGAAGCCCGTTTAATCTCTAAGCTGTCACCAGGTGCAAGAGCAACACGTTGAACATTGATACCTAACTTGAGAAGCCAATAACCAAGGGTAGCTTTACTTACACCAAGGGAATCAGCAGTAGCAGAAAGACCATAATCAGTCACAAGTTTAGGAAGCATATCTTCTAGAGGTTGCTGGTGAACCTTTTCGACAGCGATCATCTTTTTAGTTTTTCTTCTCATATCGTTCCTCCATGAACTTTTACTATATTATTCGACGCTAAATACTACAGTCAATACCTTTTCAGGTCTTTTCTAAGAAAACATTAAAACTATTCAATTCTTTTCAAAAAACAATTTTAATATCTTTTTAGAAAATGTATAAAATTTTTATTTTAAATACAAATATTATTAATATACACGCAAATTATGCGTGTTGTTTTAATTCGTTTAATTTCTTAGATTTTGTTTAAATCAGATATAAATTAAATATAAATAACTTATTTTTAAAATTTAAAACTTTTCTTAATCAAACAAACATTTATACCATTTTCCTGTACCAGAACATCAATTTATTAATTTATATGCCTTAAAATTGATTTCAGCTACTTAGATGCTATAATTATTCACGAAACATTTTCATCTTATATATAAATAAAACCAGGATATAAAATAAGTGAACAAAGCGCAGATTGTAGCAAATTGGAAAATGAATACCACTATTTCTGATTCAATTAATATTTCTACAAAATTATCAAATGCAAGTTTAGATATAAATAATATTGACATAACTATATGCCCTCCTGCCCTATATCTTGCTCAGGTACATCAAATCCTAAAAAATTCTTCATTAAAAATAGGTGCTCAAAATATACATAGTGAAGAAGAAGGTGCTTACACAGGTGAAATTTCAGCAAAAATGATTTCAGATTATTGTGACACAGTGATTTTAGGGCATTCAGAACGTAGACAAATATTCAAAGAATCCAACCAAGATATTAATAAAAAATTTCTATTAGCTAAAAAATTTAATCTCAATTCAATAATTTGTGTCGGTGAGACCATTCAAGAACGTGAAAGTGGCAAAGCAAAAAAAATAGTTTCTACCCAAATATTATCTGCATTAAAATCAACCTCGGATTTTAATAAACTTTTGATAGCTTACGAACCTGTTTGGGCAATAGGTACAGGAAAGGCTGCTACCGCCAAAGATGCTCAAGATATGTGTTCATATATCAGGAATGTAATAACTGAACTAAACAAAAATAATGTTGCTGAAAACATTCCAATTCTTTACGGAGGTAGTGTTAATTCAGAAAACATAGAACTATTCACACAGCAAAAAGATATCAACGGAGCTCTTGTAGGAACTGCAAGTCTAGACCCAGATGAATTCATCAAATTAATTAAAAAAACAAAACAATAATTAACTTAATGAGTAATTACGCAAAACCAATTTTAATTGTAGTTGGTCCAACAGGTATAGGTAAATCTGATTTTTCTATCTCAATTGCTAAAGATATTAATGCAGAAATTATTAATGCTGATAGCAGGCTTGTTTACAAACACTTCAATATAGGTACTGCTAAACCAAATGCGACTCAGTTAAAAACTACAAAACATCATCTAATAGATATTTTAAACCCCCAAGAGAATTTCAACATTTCACAGTTTCTTGATTTAGTTAAAGAAAAAACTGAAGAAATTTTATCACGTAAAAAAATACCTATTATCGTAGGTGGTTCAGGTCAGTACATAAAAGCAATACTAGATGACTGGACAATTAGTAAAGTCCCGCCTAACAAACTACTCCGCGAAGAATTAGAAGAAAAAATAAAATTATTTGGGCCTGAATTTGCATATAAATTTCTTGAAAAAATAGATCCACTACGTGCGAAACAAATAGACCCATCAAACCATAGAAGAATCATTCGCGCAATAGAAATTCATGAATCAGGCCAATCCAATTCAACTTCATTCCCTCTCTTTAAATCATATTCAAAAATTACTATAGGACTAACCTTAGAAAGAAAATTACTTTATTCCAGAATTGACAATAGAGTTGACAAAATGATAGAAGCTGGCTGGATAGATGAAATTAAATATCTGATTAAAAACAACATTCAAGATCAGCAATCAGCTATGTCTTCAGTAGGCTACAAAGAACTCTATGAATATTTAACAGAAGGTAAAGAAAGTCTGGCAGACGTTATCCAAAAAATTAAATTTAAAACCCATAAATTAGTTAGAACTCAATATAATTGGTTCAAATTATCCGATAAAAATATCAAATGGTTCGAATCTACTGAAAAAGGTCTAGTTCAAGCAAAAAATTTTGTCATTTCAAAAATAAATTGAATTAAATAAATTATTTAGTGTATAATCCACGCAATAAAAACCAAACCAACCGACCGACCGACCGACGAGGCCAAAATGACTCCTTTAAATAAAAAAATTCCTTTAATTATTTTATTATCGTGCATGTTATTAACAATATTTTGTGGAAATGATGAAAAAAATGGAGGTACTGGAATTGGAGGGGGATTAAACACTGAATACATTGGTATGACCGGAACTACTCAAAAACCTGATCTTACTATTCAAACAGATAAAGATTATGAGGCAGCTTCTGGATCAGGTGGTTCATTGAATAAAAAATCAGCAATTAAAGTCGATTTACCATTAGCTATTTGGAAAGAATTCGAATATAGAATGCTTTCTACAGGTAAACAGCTAGGTGAAACCAACGAGACAAAACAACAATTCTGTATGGTGCATATAAAAGATAGTACTCCTCTAGAAAAAGATATTGAAGTTGAAGTAATTGATGAAGCAACCTGTAATTGGTCCAGATTCGTAGGAACTAATGGGATTCCAAGAATTTTAGAAATCGGTTTGCTAAAAATAAAAGTTAAATCAACAGGTGAAGAAGGCTGGGTTTTTAAACAAGCTGTAAGTATTAACAATTAATTCAAAACGTGACGAGGGAAAATGACTCCTTTAAATAAGAAGATTTCTTTAATTATTTTATTATCGTGCATGATATTAACAATATTTTGTGGAAATGATGAAAAAAGTGGAGGTACTGGAATTGGAGGGGGATTAAACACTGAATACGTTGGCATGACCGGAACTACTCAAAAACCTGACCTTACTGTTCAAACAGATAAAGATTATGAGGCAGCTGGAATTTCAAAAAATAAAAAAGCAGGAGTTAAAATCGATTTGCCTTTAACTGTTTGGAAAGAATTCGAATATAGAATGCTTTCTACAGGTAAAGGTGGACTTGATCAACCTGTTCAAGGAAAAGAACAATTCTGCATGGTACATATAAAAGATAGCTCCCCTATAGATTCAGGATTAGAAGTTGAAGTTATTGACGAGGCAACTTGTAATTGGTCCAGGTTCGTAGGATCAAATGGCGTCCCAAGAATTTTAGAAATTGGTTTACTAAAAATAAAAGTTAAATCAACAGGTGAAGAAGGCTGGGTTTTTAAACAAGCTGTAAATATTAACAATTAATTCAATGGCGTCCCAGGCAGGATTCGAACCCGCGACCTAATGCTTAGAAGGCATCCGCTCTGTCCAACTGAGCTACTGGGACAACACTTATAAATAATATCAAATAATTACAAAATTTGTATATATATCAGAATTCAAACTTCTTTAGTTTGCCTGAATTCGCGAGAGACAACATCATTATATTTACTGAATCAACAGAACCTATCTGTCCATTTAAAAATTCTTTTTCACTAAAACTTTGAACTTTATCTCCACCGATATTTTCATTATAAATCAGCAAAGGAACTGGATGCCAACTGTGTGCACTTAATACTGCAGGAGTAGAATGGTCTCCGGTAATTACCACAACATCAAAGTTTAAATCCATAATTCGAGGAACAAATTGGTCGAAAGCTTCTAAAGACTTAACTTTACCGTCAAAATCTCCATCTTCACCTTTCGAATCTGCATCCTTGTAATGCATAAAGAAAAAATCATGGTTTTCAAAGTTTTCCTCAACAGCGCTTACTAATTTATCTAAAGATTTCTCAACAGAAACAGATTTCATTCCTAATAATTTTGCCAACCCAATATACATTGGATATGAAGAAATTCCAATTGGGTTCAATTTATATTTATTTTTCATATCTGGAAGATTTGTTCCACGCGAAAAGCCTCTTAATAAAATCCCATTTGCTCGTTTTTCATCAGATAAAATTTGTAAAGATTTTCCAATGAAATCGTTTACTAACTTTGTAAAAATTTGATCTTCGGATTCTTTAATTGAGCAAAAAATCTCAGAACAATCTATTTCATTTAAATGATCATTTGAAATTTTAGAAATCAAACTTGAGTCTAAATCAAAAATAGCTACAAAACGATGTCCTTCAACAGGATAAACATCTATTTTCATTCCATCCACTGAAACTTGATTCAATAGCTTTACTAAATCAAGACATTTTTGATTGCTTATTCGTCCAGCTCTTCTATCAACAACTTTACCTTCTTCATAAGTGCAAAAATTTCCTCTCACAGCAATCTGAGTTGTCGACAAATTAATTCCAATACCAGTGGCTTCTAAAAAACCTCTACCTACTAAATATTTTAATGGATTATATCCAAATATTGCTAAATGCCCCGGAGCACTACCAGGGGTAACTCCTGGGAAAACTGGGTTTGCAACTCCACATGAAGAGATTTTTGAAAGCTGATCAAGATTAGGGATTTTTGCAACATCTAATTCAGATTTTCCAGTCTTTTTATCTGGAACACCTCCTAAACCATCAATCACTAACATTAAAATTTTCGATTCAGTGGAACAAATTATTTTATCTAAATACTCAAAATCAATCATCATAAAACCTTAATTATCCAATAAAGACTTAATTCCTGGTAATGTACTTCCTTCCAAGAAAGAAATTGAAGCACCTCCACCAGTAGAAACATGTGAAATTTGATCTGACAATCCAAAAAAGCTAATAGCTTCTACTGTTGAACCACCTCCTACAACAGAAACACATTCATTTAGAGATCCAATTGCTTGAGCTAAAAGTTTAGTGCCAGATGAGAATTTTTCCCATTCAAATACCCCCATAGGGCCATTCCAAATTAATGTTTTAGACAAATAAAATTGTGCAATAAATTTTTGTACACTTTTAGGCCCAATATCCATGATTCTCCATCCAGAAGGAATGCTATCTTTATCTACAGTTTGAATATTAGATTTTTCAGAAAAACTATCAGAAATAATAAAATCATCTGGCAAAATTATTTCACAATGATTTTTTGAAATAGATTTCATGATTTTTTCAACACTTTCTTCAGCTCCTTCTTCTACGAAAGAATCTCCAACTTTCAATCCTTCTAAAATAAGAAAAGGGGCTGACATAGCCCCACCTATAATCATCACATCTACAACTGAAGAAAGACTTTCAATTACTCGCAGTTTATCAGAAACCTTTGCCCCTCCAAATACAGAAAGTAGTGGTCTTTCAGGACTTTGTAAGATAGAAGAGAAAATATCTATCTCTTTTTTAAGTAACAATCCAGAAACCATCGGAATAAAATTAGAAATTTTATCCATTGATGCATGATTTCTATGCGCCACACCAAATGCATCATTTACATATAAATCTGCTAATTTAGAAAGATTTTTAGCAAATTCTGATTCGTTTGATTCTTCTCCAGAATGAAATCTTAAATTTTGAAGAACAGCTATTTCACCTGGTTGCATTTTTTTAGAAAATTCCTCAACATCAAGTCCTATACAATCATCAAGTTGAGTTACATCTTGTCCTAACAATTCAGATAATTTAGATGAAATAATGTCCAATTTAAATTCTTCAACATAATTGCCATTTGGTCTCCCAAAGTGAGAACAAATTAATATAGCACATCCTTGCTGAAGTAAATATTTTATAGTTGGAATTGAAGCTAAAATTCTTGAAGCATCACTAATTTTACGATTAGAAATATCAATAGGAATATTAAAATCAACTCTCAGCAAAACTCTTTTAATTAAAGAAAAATCTACTTCTAAAATATTTTTTTTATTATTCATTTAAACTTTGCCTAAAATCCTGTCAACATCAAATAATCCACCAAGCTTTTCACTGAATCAATATTTCTTTGATTATCACACACCAAGTCAATTGATGAATTTAGCTGGTGTGTAAGTTTCTTTCTATCTTGTTCACAAAATTTTCTAACATCAATTTCATCTAAAATTGTTTTCAATTGTGTGATATCTTCGTTCGTCAATACCCTTTTAAAATATATATCGCCTAATCTGATTTTTTGAGAATTTGACGCATATTTAAATGCATAAACAATAGGTAATGTTTTCTTCTTATTTAAAAAATTTAAATCAACTTCAGGTGATTCCCAAAATGAATCAATATCTTTATTAATTTGAAGTAAAACTCCTAAGTTAAATCCAAATTTACCAATCTCTTCTTTTAGTTCATTGCCACTATCAGATACCAATGCTGCAAGTTTCATTGCTGTTGAAAGAAATTCAGCTCTAAGATACAAAAGCTCCATGTACTCTTCAATTTTTACATCAATTCTTTCTTGAAATTCTAATTCTAAATATTTTGATTCAGAGAATTTCAAACTCGCTGAATCAAACATTTGTAAAGCTTCAAAAACTACATCGCTTGTGACACCAATTTGACTTAATTCACAAATCTGTAACCTAGCTAGAGAATGCAAGCCATCCCCTGCATTTATACCTTGTGCTGGTCCCCAGATCCACCAAACAGTATCTTTTCCATTTCGCTGAGGGAGTCCATCTTTTACATCATCATGAATTTCGGTAAAATTTAAAAACATTTCTATAGCAGATGATATAGGATAAATAAACTTTTTTTGAGCGCTAAATATTTCACCAATCGCCATAGAAGATAAAGCGTATAGATATGAACTATTTGAAGCAGAAACAACATTACCTGCTTTATCTTCAAAACCCATATGATAAGCCATCATATGATATAAAGGCATTTCACGGGAATCAAAGAGCTTCCTTAGATAAACATCAATATCAAATTTCATTTCTTTAAAATTTGAATTGTCTTTATTCACAAAAATCCCCAGTACAAAAATACCATAAACCTCAAAATACATTTCGTAAATATAATACTAAACGTATTTTGAGAAAAATTATAGTATCTTTGAGAATTTACTGGATCTCTACAGTTGCTCCAGCAGCTTCTAACTTAGTCTTAGCTTCATCAGATTCTTCTTTAGAAATCCCTTCCTTAACATTTCCAGGTGCAGCTTCAACAAGATCCTTTGCTTCCTTCAATCCTAGAGAAGTGATTTCACGAACTGCTTTAATCACTTGAATTTTATTTGCTCCAAATTCCTTTAAAACAACTGTAAATTCCGATTGTTCTTCTTGTTTTTCCGCGCCTGCTGAATCTCCTGCTCCAGGAGCAGCAGCTACAGCTACTGGTGCAGCAGCGGATACGCCAAATTCTTCTTCAAGAGCTTTAACTAATTTTGCTACGTCAGTTATAGTCATTCCCTTGATATGTTCAATTAATTCTTCATTTGTTAATGATGCCATTATATGCCTCCAAAATTTTTTTATTTAATTTAATTTTCTTGATTTTTATTATGTCGATCCAGCAATGTTGCTAAACCTTGAGTTGGCGCATTTAAAACTGTTGCTAAACCAGTTATAGGCGCCTGCAATTGACCCAACAAACGTGACAGCAAAGTAGGTCTGTCAGGCAAAGAAGCCATGTAATCAACTTCTTCTGTAGTCAATAATGAATCCCCCATTAAGGCCCCTCGAACCTTAACAGCTGAATTAGAATTTTTAATAAAGTTTGTTAAAACCCTTACAGGCTCAACGGGATCGTCAAATCCAAAAACAAAACTAGTAGGACCTTCAATCAATTCCTTTAATTTAGAACTACCTGCTTGATCAGCAGCAATTAATGCTAAAGTATTTTTTACAACTTTAAATTGTACACCTTGCTCCCTTAATACAGTTCGCAGGGCAGAAATTTCAGAAACATTAACACCTGTATAATCAGCAGCAATTAAAATACTACTAGATTCGATATTTGATTTTAAATCTTCAACAATTTGTATCTTCTTTTCGTTTGGCAAACCAACCTCCTATATAAATAAAAAATCCCGAAATTCTGAAAATAATTAAATGCAAAAAAACGGGAAGAAAAATACCTGAGTAGGTTAATTTAATCCTATAAAAAAGGAACCTACTGTCTCCGGCATCTAATTATATTCTGTTTTAACTTCGCTAAATGCAGTTACCTCCAAAGCAAAACTAGGCCCCATAGTAGAAGTCAAATATCCAGACTTAATTAAGTCTCCTTTAACTCCGCTAGGTCGTGCTCTAATAATACTATTCATTAAAACGTTTAAATTATCCTCAATCTGTTGAGCTTCAAAACTTGCTTTACCAATAACAACATGAATAATAGAGTTTTTATCTAATCTGTACTCAACCCTACCCATTTTAGCTGACTCTATAGCCTTAGACAAACCATCAGGCTTAACGACAGTTCCGGTTTTAGGGTTGGGCATTAATCCCTTCCTACCTAATACCTTTCCAAGCCGACTAACTCTAGCCATCATGTCAGAGGTAGCAATTGAAACATCAAATTCAGTCCACCCAGATTCAACTTTCTTAATAAGATCATCACCACCCACAAAATCTGCTCCAGATTCATTAGCTATAGTAGCAGATTCACCTTCAACAAAAACTGCAACTACAGGAGTCTTACCTACACCATGAGGTAAAACTACAACACCTCGAATTAATTGATCTGCTTGAGTAGAATCAGCAGATGTTTTCAAGTGCAATTCAATTGATTCATCAAATTTAGCTGTAGCATTATCTTTTACCATACCCACAGCATCATTAGGAGAATATTGTTTATTGACATCAATCTTTTCTAATGTTTGATTATATCTCTTACTTCTTTTGACCATTTTTTAAAATATCCTGTTATTCTGAAACTTCTATTCCCATGCTACGTGCTGTACCTTCAACAATCTTAACAGCACCATCAATATCTGCGGCATTCAAATCTTTTAATTTTTCTTTAGCAATTTCCACGACTTTATCACGGCTGACAGATCCAACCTTTTCTAAAATAGCATTTCCACTTCCTTTCTCAATTCCTGCAGCAGTCTTCAACAAAGACGAAGTAGGAGGTGTTTTTGTTTCGAAAGAAAACGAATTATCCTGATACACAGTAATCACAGCAGGTATTATTTTACCTACTTGGTCAGCTGTTTTAGCATTGTATTCTTTAACAAATGCCATTATATTGACTCCATGCTGTCCAAGCGCTGGACCTACAGGAGGTGCTGGTGTAGCCTTTCCTGCTTCAACAGCTAGTTTAATTAATGTCTTTATTTTTTTAGCCAATTCAATCCCACCTAAAACAATTTAATACTTAAGCTTTATCTACTTGAAAAAAATCTAACTCAACTGGTGTTTCTCTACCAAAAAATGAAACCAGAACTCTTACTTTATTTCTTTCCAAAAACACTTCATCAATCGAACCCATAAAGTCCGCAAAAGGACCTTCATTTATTTTTACGATATCACCTACCTGCAAACCAGAAGTAACAGTAGGCTTCTGTGTTGAAATATGTCCTAATATCCTGTCAACCTCATCTTGTTCAAGTGGGACAGGCTTAGGTCTCTTTTCAATTTCATCTTCTACACTAACGAACCCAGTGACACCCGGGGTATTTCTAACGACATACCAACTTTCATCATCCATTACCATATTAACAATTATATATCCTGGAAAAATTCTTTTATCTACAGAAACTCTATCTCCATCTTTGTTAATCTCAAAAGTTTTTTCAGTAGGCATTACTACTTCAAAAATCTTATGCCCCATATCCAAATTAGAAACACGAATCTCTAGGTTATTCTTTACCCTCTCTTCATGACCTGAATAAGTATGTACGATATACCATCTAGGTTCTATTGTTACAGACGTAGACATCAATTCCTACCTAATATAACATCAAAAACTTCGGTGAATAACAAGTCAACCAAACCGAGAAAAATGCCAACTGATACAGATACAACAACTACCATGACACTCAAACGAAATGTCTCTTCTTTAGTCGGCCAAGTAACTCTTTTAAGTTCGTTAAAAGCATCCCCAATAAAACTAAAGAAACCTTTTCTGGAAGCTTCAAGACGTGTCTTAGGAGATATAACAGGATTATTTTTAGCCATTTTTGAAACTACCTGACTTCCCTATGTACTAAATTAGTCCTACATCTAGGACAAAATTTCTTTAACTCTAACCTGTCAGGATCATTCCGGCGATTTTTACTTGTATGATATGTACGTTCCTTACATTCAACGCATGCCAAATTAACCAAAATCCTGCTATCGCCTCGTCTAGCCATTTCTTATCACCTTAAAAAACTAAATTAATTAAACTTGTAGTTTACTATATCAGTAATGTTTACTTAAGAATCTTTGTTATAACACCAGAACCAACAGTCAAACCACCTTCTCTGACAGCAAACCTCAATTGGTCTTCCATAGCTACTGGATTAATAAGTTTAATTTTCATAGTAATGTTATCACCTGGCATAACCATCTCTACACCCTCTGGCAATTCAATCTCACCAGTCACGTCAGTAGTACGTATGTAGAACTGTGGCTTATATCCTGTGAAGAATGGCTTATGTCGTCCACCTTCATCTTTTGTCAAAACATAAACTTGAGCTTCTGCCTCTGTATGTGGAGTGATGGAACCTGGTTTAGCGCACACTTGGCCTCTAACAACTTCTTCTCTATCTAAACCTCTAACCAAAAGACCAACAGCATCCCCAGCTTCACCTTCATCCAGGGTCTTATGAAACATCTCTACTCCTGTAATAACAGTTTTTGTTGTTTCTTCTTTAATTCCAATAATCTCTACCTCATCACCTGTATTAATTACTCCAGTTTCAACTCTACCTGTAATAACGGTACCTCTACCTTTAATACTGAAAACATCTTCAACAGGCATTAAGAAATCTTTATCTTTTGGCCTATCTGGAACTGGCACATATGAATCAACAGAATCCATTAGCTCCCAAATACCCTTCCCCCACTGTGAATCTCTACCTAAGTCATCCGATTCCAAAGCACTCAAAGCACTTACTCGTACTATAGGAATATCATCTCCAGGGAAATCATATTCATTCAAAAGTTCTCTTAATTCCATTTCAACAAGCTCTAATAGTTCCTCGTCATCCATCATGTCAACTTTATTTAAAGCTACAACAATGGAAGGTACTTCAACTTGGCGAGCAAGCAAAATATGTTCTCTGGTTTGTGGCATTGGGCCATCAGGAGCACTGACAACCAAAATAGCTCCATCCATCTGAGCTGCTCCAGTAATCATATTCTTAATATAATCTGCGTGACCAGGACAATCAACGTGTGCGTAGTGCCTAGATTCAGTCTGATATTCTACGTGTTGGATAGCAATAGTAACCCCCCTCTCTCTTTCCTCAGGGGCATTATCAATGCTCTCAAACGGACGAAAATCAGCACCACCAGCAGACGCCAAAGTCTTAGTTATAGCGGCTGTCAAGCTAGTTTTTCCATGATCTACGTGACCAATAGTACCAACATTTACGTGCGGTTTATCTCTTACAAATTTCTCCTTAGCCAATTTAAACTCCCGAAATCTAAGCCCACAAGCAGAGTTGAACTGCTGACCTCGTTCTTACCAAGAACGTGCTCTACCACTGAGCTATGTGGGCAAGTATTAAAATTTTTATACACAATCTGAATGCATATTTATAATAAACTCTTGCCATTCTACCTGTAATTTTGGTGGAGCGAGTAGGATTCGAACCTACGTAGCCCGTCAGGGCGCCAGATTTACAGTCTGGTGGTATTAACCACTCACCCATCGCTCCCTATTTACAGGGCAAAAAGTATTCTAACACAAGAATACGCAGTCCATCTAGTAATTTACAATATTAAATTAGACAAATTTTAATACTAAGTTTAAATATACAATGAGGATGTAAGCCCAAGAGGGGATTCGAACCCACTAACCTGCCGATTACAAGTCGGCTGCGCTACCATTGCGCCACTTGGGCAAAAACATATCTTTAAGGTTTAACGTAAACATAAAGAATACTTGAATAAGACAACTATAATTCTAACTAATCATCAAACAAGGGTCAATATTATCAAATTGAACTTATCTGCAATAAAAAATAATTTCATAAAAATTAAACTGATTTTTTTTCATCTAACATTTTTTCGAATAGATTCAAAAGATCTTCAATTCCAATTTCTTTTAATGCAGAAACAACAACCAAATTTGCAAATTGATGATCAAAACTTTTTAAAAACGAATCCTGATCTGTAGAATCTGAAATCTTGTCAACTTTGTTTAGCACTGTAATTACGGGTTTTTGATTTAAACCCAAATCACTATTTAAAATTTTGTTTACAACATCATGTTGAGTTCCAGCAAAAGGATGGGATATATCAACTACATGCACAATTACAGAAGATTCAACTATCTCTTCCAAAGTTGCACGAAATGCTGCTACAACTGTAGGAGGTAATTTTTGTATAAAACCTACAGTATCTGTAAGTAAAATATTAGCACCAGACGGCAATCTTAATTTTCTTGTGGTTGGATCAAGTGTGGAAAATAAAAGATCCTGAGATTTAACTTTCGCAGTAGTTAATAAATTAATTAGAGTACTTTTACCAGCATTTGTATATCCAACCAAAGAAAAAACAGGCAATCCAAATTCTAACCTACGTGAACGATGCATTTTCCTATGAGTCATTACAGAATTTAGAGACTTTTTCACTCTAGAAATCTTTGCTCTTACTAACCTTCTGTCTGTTTCTATTTGAGTTTCACCTGGACCTCTTGTACCTATACCACCACCCAGTCTTTCCAAATGAGACCATTGGCCTGCCAATCTAGGTAATAAATATTCAGCTTGAGCCAATTCTACCTGCAGTTTACCCTCTCTAGTATGAGCTCTGCTGGAAAAAATATCTAAAATCAAAGCAGTTCGATCGATAACTTTAATTTTTCCTCCAAAAAAAGATTCTAAATTCTTTTGCTGAGTAGGAGTTAATTCATCATCAGAAATAATAGTGTCAAATTTACCGGAATTAGCAAGAGATACCAAAAGTTCTATTTTCCCTAAGCCCAAATAGTTCCTGCTAGGCTTTTTAACTTTTTGGATTAAGCTGCCCACAACTACAGCACCCGCACTTCTAGCTAATTCACGTAGTTCTTCTATAGACTCTTTAGGTGATAAGATTCCATTGTTTAAGCCAGTATCAGCACAAATCAAATATGCTCGTTCAGATTTTCTTTTTGTACTAATATTTCGTCTGGGAATTTCAAATCCTTATCAAATTAATTAAAGCTTCTAAGCATGAGTGATTTTAAAACCCTAAATATTCCAAGGGGGAGTCCAATCATTCAATCTATCTAAAGCAGATTGCAAATCTGAATCATCAATAGTAATCGAAAGCCTAACATAACCTTCCCCATTTGCCCCGTATCCCAGTCCAGGAGTAAAGACTATTCCTGTTTGATCTAATACAATTTCACAAAGTTCACCTGATGTAAATCCTTCTGGAATCTTTGCCCAAATATACAAACTTGCTTTAGTTTTTTCAACTTCCAAACCAATACTTGTTAAAACTTCAATAATAGAATCTCTTCTTTTTTGATAAATTTTATTTCGATCTGAAATATACTGCTCTGGAAGCTTTAATGCTGCAATACCCATATTTTGTATTGCTTGAGAAACTCCAGAATCTAAATTTGATTTAACAATCATCAAAGCTTCAATTAAATCTGGATTACCTACAACCATTCCAATCCTCCAACCAGTCATATTGTAAGTTTTAGATAAAGAATGAAACTCTAAGCCTATATCTTTAGAACCATCAACTTCAAAGAAGCTGGGGGGTTTATAACCATCAAATGTTACCTCAGAATAGCAATTGTCATGCATCACAGCAATATCATTTTTTTTAGCAAACTTAACTACATCTTCAAAAAATTCTAAATCTGCAATAGCACCAGTAGGATTGTTAGGGTAGTTAATCCACAATACTGTTGCCTTTTTGGATATTTCATCAGGGATTTTTGAAAAATCTGGCAACCAATTATTTTCAGAATTTAACGGAAGAAAATGAGACTCACCTCCAGCAAATAATGTACCAACAGAATATACGGGATAACCAGGATCAGGTACCAAAGCTATATCACGAGGTTCAACAAAACTTAAAGCTGCATGACCTATACCTTCTTTAGCTCCAATTAAAGACAAAACTTCTTTCTCTGGGTCAAATTGAATTCCAAATCTATCTTTATACCATTCAGCAACTGCAACACGAAATTCAGGCAAACCTTCAGTTTCGGGATATCTATGATTCCCCTGAATCTCAGATGCATCAAATAAACCATCTAAAATTTCTCGTGGCGTAGCTAAATCAGGATCACCAATTCCAAAACTAATGACATCTACACCCTGAGCCTTCTTTTCAGCAATTTTTCTACTAATTTGTACAAATAAATATGGTGGAACTTGATTTACTCTGCTAGCAATTTTCATATTGACTCCAATTCAAAAAAATTTATGATAATTAAAACTTATCATAATTATATAATTATCTAAAACATTTCACCTTCAAAAACTAACTCTACTGGACCCTCAAGATATACATCTGATATCCCATCCCAACGAACCAATAGATTTCCCCCAGGTAAAGATATATTTACATTATCAGAAATAATCCCTTTATTTCTTGCAATTACACCTACTGCACAAGCCCCTGTACCACAAGCCAATGTGATTCCACTTCCCCTCTCCCAAACACGAACTTTCAATTTATTATCATCAATAATATTAACAATTTCAAAATTTGTTCGATTTGGAAAAATTTCTAAATTTTCAAATTTAGGGCCAATAGTAGTTAAATCAAAATCATCTACCGGAGATTCTAAAAATACAACAGCATGAGGGTTACCCATAGAAACCATACTAACCTCGTAAGATTGCCCAGCAACTTTTATTGGTGCGTCTATTATTGGAACAGTAGAATCAAATTTCACAGGAATCTTGGATGCTTGAAATTCAGGAAGCCCCATGCTAACAATACACCTAACGATCTTATCATCTTCGTATACAGGTGTAACATTCTTGACTCCAGCAAGAGTCTCTACAGATATAACATCTTTTTTTGAAACGATGTTATTAATAATTGCAAAAGCTACAAGACAACGAATTCCATTACCACACATCTCACCTTGTGAACCATCTGAATTATACATAGACATTTTCACATCAGCAACATCAGATTCTTCAGCCAAAATCAAGCCATCAGAACCGATACCAAAATTTCGATTGCTAACAAAAACAGCAACAGATGACCAATCTTTTTTTAATGACCTAGCATCTACATAAACGTAATCATTACCTGCACCATGCATCTTTGTAAATTTCAAAAATCACCTCATTTTATATATAAAACAACCTAATATTAACGCAAAAAAATAATCTAATTGAATCTAAGCCCTCTTTGTCCACTTAAATCTCTTTCAGGTAAATATCCATCCCATTTTATAGTCAGTTAACCCTAACAAATTACCGTCTGAAGCCCAATCAAGATAAGAACCATAAAGTGAATTAACCAACTTTTGAATCAAACTTTTTTTAATTTCAAAAAATTTCTTAAAATTTGAAACATCTTTTA
>TARA_B100000686_G_scaffold148878_1_pt1 | contig 18892 bp, 19 predicted proteins | sample TARA_B100000686 | Tara Oceans TARA_B100000686 (sample SAMEA2622733) | marine metagenome | biome: marine biome (ENVO:00000447); feature: marine epipelagic mixed layer (ENVO:xxxxxxxxx); material: "saline water (ENVO:00002010), including plankton (ENVO:xxxxxxxx)" | depth 150 m
TCATAATCCATTGGTCGAAGGTTCGAGTCCTTCCGGGCCCACCATCTTTTCAATGACTTAGCGTGTCCTACCACCGCTGAGTTCGCCTACTGTACCTAAAATGTACCTAACTGCCTCCCACGGCAGGTAGGTTTGCTACGGCCTGATGAAGTCTTTCAGGTGCACTATGGATATAGCCCATCGTAGTACGCAGGTCCTTGTGACCTGCGATGTGCGAGACATCCACGACGTTAGCACCTCTCGCATGAACACCTTCGGTAATAGCCGTATGACGCAATACGTGCGGCGTGGCATGGGCTATCCCTACCCTTTTGACTGCACTGGCAAATACCTTGGAGACGCTCTTCACCTGCTCACCCAGAAAAGGAAGATGAGGGTGAGGAGTTTCATTTATTCAAAAGAAGTCAGCGCGGATAACTGTCACGCTGTCGCTTAAGGTTGCTCCTTCAGACCGAAAGCCTCTATAAGTGCTAATGCAACACATATGGCTCGATCTTCCTGCCACTGTTCAGGATGACGTTCTAACCAGTTACCGACAATAGTGGCGTATTGCCCTTTCTTTCCGTCCTGCGGAAAATTTATAGTCCCTAATGATTTAAAAGTATCCGTAAAGGCATAGATGTAGCCTAGATAGAATCCCTCTACCCATTCATTCTTGCTGGAGTCTGATTCGCTCTTCTTGTACTCCTGCCACTCATCATGAAGTCGGTTGCAACTCCGAACATCCATATCTGCGCTAAACACAGGCGCAGGCAACCCCACCACCAATAAACTCGCCAACAGAATAAGGATGCGGTTCATTGCCAAATAATACCCCTACTACGGAAGGGAATCTAATGCGGGTGGGGAGCCTGGCTACTCCAGAATTTTTGAAATCTGCGCCATGACTTGAGCGACTACGGAAGACTAAACATCCCCTCTGCTGTGTGAGGGGGATATATCTATAGATTTGAATATAGAAAGGGGTGGGCACCCCCCGGGGGGCTGTACCCAATATGTACCTAACTTCATGTCACTCCATTCCAGTTAGGTACAGTAGGTGCAGGGTTGAGATGCGTAAAACCACTGTATTTACTGATTATTCGGTGTATTGGTTACAACGACGCAGGACTCATAATCTATTGGTCGAAGGTTCGAGTCCTTCCGGGCCCACGATTTTTTCAATGACTTAGCGCACTCCACCATCGCTGAGTTTTCCTATGTACCTAACTTCCTCCCAAGGCTTCGGTGTAAAGTATTTGTGCCTCATGGACTAACGATTACGGAAACAATCCTGATGCCTCTGACGACAAGTCTCCCCCCGTCCTATGAACGGTCAAAACGTACGCCAATCCATCACTTAGTTGATCTAGATAGATATCCAATACATGACCTAGACAGTGATTCTGGGCGCGACCTGGTGTCGAATTGCCAGAGGTCTCTTGCCGATACAGCAGGTGCATTGCTGCCAGACTTCGTGAGGCCCGACGCCCTATCAAAGATGGCGACCGAAGCCGAAAATTTGATCGAGGTGTCCCACCGTTATGATCGGCCGCGCGAAGCATTCCTTGGGCATCCTCGTTACGGCGATGGTGATCTAGATGAGTTCGGCGACCTCAAAAAAAGACTGCATGACAATCGCTACAACCAGATTCTAAATTATCAGATTCCAAATGATAGCGACTTGCGCGCTTTGTATTTGTGGCCAGACCTGACTGAATTTGTAAGACGGGTATTGAATCGGGATAACCTTTTTCTGAGTCAATGTCCGCATCTGGCGCTAACCATGAAAATCGCATTTGAAGGCGATCAAGATGGATGGCACTACGATCCGAACGATGGCGTTGTCACATTACAGTTACAAACGCCAGACGCGGGAGGAGTATTTGAATATGCCCCTTACATTCGCAGTGACAAAGACGAAAACTACCAGGGAGTCGCCCAACTCTTCGATTCACCCGATACGCAAGCAACGCGCCTGCGTCCGGCTGCTGGCACCTTCATGATCTTTAACGGTAGCCGGTCGATGCATCGTGTAGACCAAGTTGGTCGCACTCGACGCCCACGGGTTGTTGCAATTTTTTCTTACGACGGGAATCCCGATATGGTTTTTTCGCAGAGTTATGTTGATCTCGTACGAAGCTTTCCACGCGGCGGACCTCAGGATTAATCAAGTCACGCCAGGTACTCGTGCTACATAACTCAAAACATGTGCGGTGTGAAAAGATTAGTCAAGCAAAGAATACATAAGTCCCCAGGGTGGAGCCAAAGTGGGGCGGACTGCTGTCCCTTCCTGTCCTCTAGAGTCCTTTTAAGTCCGAATGCGTGGAAATCGGAGTGCGTATGTGATTGATTAAATGTAACTATTAGTGTGAAGGTTGGTTTCGCAATGCGAAGGTCAGGAGTTCGATTCTCGTCGGCTTCATCATCTTTCATCCTAACTTGCCAGCCCTTTAGAATAGGTGCATCTCAATATCCGCCCGATAATCTGATTTGTCGCCGTTGTCACACGGCAAGGTCCAGATGACTTCCAGAAGACAGTTCATCTTTGGCGTTATCTGCTTCGCGCTCAGCCACAAAGCCACCGCGATTACCAACGCTTCTTGCAAGATCTGTAAAAGGTGGTTTATCTACAGTTGCGAAGGGACCGGATACGCAAGAGATAAGTTGAACGTAACTTGCGGACGCTGTTCTTTCCGAGACCAATTCAATGATCGCTTCGGACCAGAAGACCCCCTCGTAGACTTCATGCTGAATATGGCTGCTCAAGTCAAAGAGGCATTGATGGAAGCAAACTATCAGGGTGACAGGTATAGTGTGCTGGCAAAACTTACTAGAGTTGCAAACCTCGGCGGGAGATTTTATGGACTTATTGATGAGTCCGGTATGAGGTACGTCACCTTCGACGACGGTACTGAGCTTGACCTCGCTCATGTGGTAAGTGCGGCTCCAATTGCCGCTATGGGATACGGTGGAGAAATCCCGATCCTTGATTTTTTCGAGCATACTCTTCTTCAAGCAGGGGCAAATGTAGCCGGGTTTATGTATGAGTTAGGCCAATTTAAAGATCATCCACATTCTGCACATCCATTCGGTGGAAACGAAGATCTTTACAGTAACTGGGTTGGATCGCAGATCGGAGCCAATGGCATCATACAGAATGGCCACGGCGATTTGGGAACCCAATTGGCGGATTATTTTGAGTCACTGGGCCATGGTCAGATTAGGGGCCATCAGGGGCAGAATCCGGTAGATGGTCTGGGAGGATGCGGTTAGCCGAACTCCATCAATACTGACGGAAAAAGTCCGGCCGACATATCCGTGCCTGTCACCCCTTTTAGGTGAGGACACTCTCTGGACAGTCGGTATCCGGGATAAAAACATCACAAAGCCGAAGATCGCAACGACGCACCGGGTAGCTAGAAGTTGATGAACTGCGACTATCATTGGTGACCCCGATCACTGGGCTACTCCGGCTAGTCGTTTTGCAAGTCCGGCTCATGTTTCGCCGACCAACCTTGGAATCAGAAGTTCATTGGCGCGCAATGCCACTCTTGCCGACAGTTCTCACACCAGTCTACCCTTTTGCCGATTGCCTTTTGTTATCAACCTGGACTGCAATCCCAATTCCGAGCAGCAAAATACCCTGCCAGAAAACAAACAACGGAAAATCAAGATCGGTGATGCTTTCCCAGAACATCCCGATGGACCCTCCAAGAACCCCGGCGACGGTGGTGTGCACGAGGATCACCCACGCGGTGATCTGTCGCCATGCAAAGCTCAATCCAATACCCACGGACAACCCGCCAATAAAGCCGCACTCGACCAACCAGATATTGGATCCACGGCTGTTTACTCCGTGTTCGAATGCTAGAAACCAGCCAAGAGCGCAGCATAGAAACAATATCAACGGGCCAAACAGGTTTTTCCAGGGATTGATCCCGCTGACAAAACGACCAGCGATCAGAATCATCGCTGCCAGCACCAGCGCCGGGCCCACTATGAGCCAGGGTAATTCATCGTAGTAAGTGAAACGGCAGAGGAGACCGGAGACCACCCCACTCAAAAGATATTTTACGAGATCGGGATAGTTCACAGTGATCTTGTTTCCGGTTGGTGGAGTTGGCTACGTTTGGTTAGGTGTGCTTGCCGTCTCTTTTCTTTGCATTGGCCCATCCCATACCGGTACCAACGCCCGCAATAAGCACGCCCAAGCCTGAAATCCACGGCACCCATTCCATGGGCACCAGAATAAACCTCCCCAAACCGAGGATGGAACGGGTTTCAACTGCCGCGCCCATTGACTGCGAAATGCCCAGAAAAATGATGTGGGTTCCAAAAAATATCAGGAGAAAGAGTACCAGACTGCTAAACACGCCCAAAACAACTAACAACCAGTGGCGCTTGCTTCTGGCAATAAAATACGCCGCGAAAAAGCCAACAATCACACTGGCCGCTATCGTAAGCATAGTGACATTCTGATAATCAAGGGCTCATATGTTCGGAGGCATCAGGTGCTGACCGGCTCAACTCGGGCTCAAGCGGCTTACCAGCCTCATGAAATCAAACGATAGCACAGCTCCGAATGATCCATAAATCAAGCGGTTTTATTCAGAATTCAGTCCGTAAACCCCAAGGCCAGGTGGCTAAGAAAAACGATCGTGGCCTCCCTACCACAAAGACCTTAAACGGGTGTAGATTCACCTGTGATCGTCTAGACGGTGATAACGAATGCACAGTTATGTTTCCATGCGATCCTGGGCTCCTGTTAGCCGGTGCTCCTGAATCCGCCTCTTAGTATGACTGCTCTGGTTCGGCTTGGACGTAAGCCACTACTCGTGCTGGTACTGTTCTTGTTTCAGTGCCATTGGGCGATTACGGCGGTTAGGGCCGAGGAGACCAAATCTGGATCGCGTCAAGAGGGGGCGTCATTTGAGTTGTTGATCTACCAGACAGGTGTTACCGCAGTGTTTAGCGGCAAACAACGTATCAATAAAGATCATGGCAGCGACCTAGAGCCGAACACGGATTCAATTGCCAAGGGTATTGATTCTCTCACCTTCTTCTTTGACGGAGACCCGCAGGAGTATTCAGTGCCCCTACAGGCCGACGCAATCGAATCGAATGGCTTTTTTCCATTAAACGTATTTGCGGTCAATGGTTTCGCTGCCTTTCCACAAGAAACAGGAGCGGATTGGGCGATAGTGGACCTTAATCGTCTTCGTGACTTTCTTCAGGGACAACAATCCGTGCCTGACCAGACAGTCGATCACCTGCGGCATTACATCAGTACTCAACATTCCGACAGTGAATTAAACACCGTTGCGTTCACGCTCAAGCTTCACTTTTCCCTTGCAACAGCTGTTTTCCGCGGGCACGCGGCAGGCATATTTTCTTTGCCCTCCGCTACTGAATCGCTGTCTTTCCTACTTCCGAACGCCAATGAGACGCTCCTGTTCCGGCCAACAGGTACGCTCTATCCTTCAGACTGGCGTTTTAACCTAGTATCACCGGATCACAACCACCTTCTCTTGCTTCAAGACCACTATGGGCCCTACCACATCGTCTCATTTGCCCATCTGGCGCAATACCTCGACGGGCATAAAGCGCCTGACTATCTGGTTGATTGGAAGTTTCCAGGGTCAGACTTAGACGCCGTACTCTCTCAAGGCCGATGGCTCGCCGACGATGTGATCGCTTTCTCTGCCCACTGCTGTGGTACGACAGCAGCATTGGTTTACAGGCTCGGTAGCGATAAAGGGCCGGCACTTTATGATACCCAGAACTGATACGGATTCTGACGAGAGGCGTATACGATGAGTTGTTCCGCCTGCGAAATTCATCCCGAGGGTTCTTTCGTATCTGCCGGAGAGGATTATGAACTAGGGGAAATCCTCACCAATCACCCCAGACTGATATCGATTCCGACTCCGGCAGGTTGGCCCCAATATGGCCTGGTGGAACATTTTTTCCAGTGCTCAGAGTGCAGTGAAAAATGGTATTACGCTCAGTCGGACTTTCCCTACCGGGGATGCTGGTCGAAACTCGGCGACGACCCCTTGCCCTGAACAAAACGCACGAACACTAGGGGTGGGCACCCCTACTTCGTGTGACCAGAATGTGGCCAACAGGAGTCCATTCCTGTCACTTTCTGTCACCTCCAGTCACATTCGCGTGGGATCGGGGTGCATATGTGATTGATTTATATAGGGGCCTTAAGAGAGTCGTTGATTAATAATCCATTGGTCGAAGGTTCGAGTCCTTCCGGGCCCACCAGATTTACGAAGTGGAATCAACGACCCGCCTTCCCTCATACTCAAGGAAAGGCGGGCGTGATTACATTGCGAACTCTACCCAGAGAGTCGTTAGCCCTCGAGGTACATTTCGCGATAACTGATGATCGAGTCCTGGGTATGAACAAATCCCTTCACCTTGGGCGAGTGTCCTTTGAAGTCTGAGCCGTAATGATACGGTACGTACACGGCATCCTCATTCATCAGAGCAGAGATCTGACGGAATAGCTTCCTTCTTTCGCCGAGATCAGTGACAGAACGCTGCTTGTCCATCAATGCGTCCATCTTAGGATTGTTGTACCCCATTCTCTTGGCCTGCTTGCCGGAGGAGTGGAGCATAATGTAGAGATATTGATCAGGATCTGGTCGATACCCCCACCATCCTTCCAACATGAGTTGCATTGTGCCTTTTTTCATTGCTGCCCAGTAACCACTTTTCTCGATACTCTCAGTGTTTATCTTGACACCAATTTCCGCAGCGTTAGCCATGAAGATCTGCGAGACTCGCTGTTTCACTGCATCCGACGTCACGGGTGCGAGAAGCTCGATTGGCTCATCTAGACCAGACTCGTCAATTAAACGTTTGGCCTTGTCGACATCTCGAGTGAAAGGTTTGTAATCGGGATCATGGAACGGCGTCCCTGGAAGAATTCCATCATAGCCGATAGAGCCGGTCCCAAAGTACGCCGCGTGGTGCATTGCCTCCCGATCGATCGCCCATTGGAATGCCTGCCGAAGTTTTTGGCTTCTACCTGCGTATTCTTCTCGAACATTAAATCCAAACCACTCCCAGCGAAACCCGACCTTTTCCGAAACAACAACTTCATTAGAGTCGCGTAGTCTTGAAATATCCTGCAAGGGGAGAGATTCCGCAAAATCAACGCCGCCCGATCGAAGCTCTGCGAGGCGAGTACTATCCACAGGTACAGGACGGAGAATCAGTTCGTCGAGATAGGGCTTTCCGGACATCCAGTAGTTGCCATTTTTTTCCATGACAGACTGAGCATCTTTCATATATTCAACGACTTTGAAAGGCCCTGTTCCGGCGGGATGCTGACCGTACTCTTTACCCCAACGCTCCAATGCCGTCGGAGATGCAATACAACCCGCAACGTCTACAAGAGGAAACAGAAACGCAGCAAATGGCTGCTTCAGTTTAAGCTGGACCGTTCGACTATCAAGCGTCTCAACCGTATCAAGCGCACTTATCTCGCCTCCCCGAATCGATCCGGTATCTGGGTTCCGGATGCGCTCAAGGTTATATCGAACTGCTTCTGCATCGAAGTCCGTGCCATCGTGGAATTTCACTCCAGCACGGGTCGTCAACAATATCGTTCGGTTGTCTTTCCACTCCCACGCTTCTACCAGTCCCGGTGCAAGATTGCCACCGGAGTCAAGCTCGAACAACGTATCGTGTATGCTTTGCGCCGTTGCCCTACCTTGCAGGCTTCCAGCACGATGTGGATCAAAAGTTCTAGGATCTGCATACAGCGCTACCTTTAGTGTGCCGCCACTTTTCCCTGCCCCGGAAACACGAGTCGAGAAGGGTAAAAGGGTACTTCCCATCGCGACTGCTGCGGTTTTCAGAACATCTCTGCGAGTCGTCATTGTCCTCTCCTTAAATTCGTAAATATTTTGCGCTTGCTACTTTTATCGACAGTTGAGCCTATAGCAATAGTGAGTGCTGTTCCAAGATTTGCTAACTTCTTTTCACTTCATGTTCGGCAAAAACTTTTGCAATCTTAACGATAGGTTCATTTGTCTGAACAACCTATTTGTTAACTCGTTACCACAAATAAATCATAGCCCATCACACTAAACTAATCTCCCTACTTTGACAAAAGATTTAATTAGTAGATCACGATAGTTTTTCTAATGAAGATGCAGAACTTAGTCTCTTAGGGATCCGTCTTTTAGGTTGTTTCATCTAAGGTACCCGCATTGTTTATAACGAATCGATGCTCTCCAAGCCATGACGATTCATAAGATAGATGTGTATGGCTGAAAACGCATGTTGTCAGTAATATCTAGCTATCTGCCCCAGTTAAGGCCGTTGCCCTATGCAGCATCTTCTCGAAGTTCAAGACCTGAGGATCAAGTTCAACAGTCGAGGAGGTAGCTTCCCGGCAGTAGACGGACTTTCTTATCAACTCAACGCTGGGGAGACGTTGGGAATCGTCGGTGAATCTGGTTGTGGCAAAAGCATTTCGGCACTGGCGGTCCTCCGATTAATTCCTGATCCACCCGGCTTCTATGACGGTGGGACTATTCACTTTCAGGGAGAAAATCTGCTGGAGCTCTCGGAACTCCAGATGCAACAGATTAGAGGTAAACAAATCTCCATGATTTTTCAAGAACCGATGACCTCGTTAAACCCGGTCTTGACCATCGGCAGACAGTTAACAGAAACCTTGCTTCTGCATGAGAGTGTCACCAAGAAGGAGGCGTACGGGAGGACGATCGAGATGCTGAGGCTCGTACAGATTCCCGAGCCTAAACGACGGTTTGACGAATACCCTCACCAGCTCTCTGGGGGTATGCGTCAGCGAGTGATGATCGCAATGGCTCTATCTTGCAATCCAAAGGTTCTTTTGGCAGACGAGCCCACCACCGCTCTGGATGTCACCATACAAGCCCAAATTCTCGATCTCGTTTCTGAACTGCAGACCAAACTGGGAACTGCAGTGATTCTTATTACGCACGACATGGGTGTGATCGCGGAGAATACTGATCGCGTTATAGTGATGTACGCTGGGAAGAAAGTGGAGGAAGCAGAAGTCAATTCTCTTTTCGCATCACCCCAACATCCCTATACGGAAGGTCTGCTGGCTTCAATCCCCACACTTGATGAACCCGATTCTGAGAATCGGAGAGAACTGAACGAGATAAAGGGAATCGTTCCATCTTTAGCGGATGTAGGTTCCGGCTGCGCTTTTGCCCCCCGATGCCGATTGTCTAGTGACCACTGTTTTTCGGAAGCTCCAGCTCTGGAACAGAAACAATCTAATCACTGGGCTGCGTGCTGGCACTCCAACCAGCTATAGCGCTTAGCCAAATCCCTATGACCTCGGATTTATCAATTCAGGAACCACTGCTTAATGTGGTCAATCTGCGGAAGTACTTTCCGATTCGCGAGGGTTTCTTCTCACGAGCGTTGGAATATGTACAAGCCGTAGACGACGTGTCGTTTTCGATACCTCCTGGAAAGACTCTTGGTTTGGTCGGGGAAAGCGGCTGTGGTAAATCGACCATCGGACGGACAGTCCTGAAATTGATGGACCCGACATCCGGAAAGATCTTCTTGAAAGGGCGTGATATTACTGATCTTAATCAATCTCAAATCCGACCCCTGCGCACTGAGATGCAGTTGATTTTCCAGGATCCTTTTTCATCATTGAATCCTCGAATGACAGCTGGGGCAATCGTTAAAGAACCATTGTCTCTGCACAAACTCTCTTCTGGTAATCAATCACAAGAGAGAGTGCTTGAGGTTTTTGAGCGGGTTGGACTTCGGGCCGATCAAATGGGAGATTTCCCGCATCAGTTCTCAGGCGGTCAACGACAACGCATCGGCATAGCACGGGCATTGATTCTTGATCCCACGCTTGTTGTCGGAGACGAACCTGTCTCTGCACTAGACGTGTCCATTCAAGCGCAGATCATTAACCTTTTGATGAGCCTTCAAGACGATCTGGGGATTGCTTATCTATTCATCTCTCACGATCTGGCTGTGGTGAAACACATCAGTCACCAGGTCGCGGTGATGTATCTAGGGAAGATCGTGGAAGTGGGAAAGAAAACCGCTATCTTCGATACTCCCCAACATCCCTACACAAAAGCATTGTTATCTGCGGTACCCAGTCCAAGACCGATTCCTGAGAAAAGAAAGCGCCTGCTTTTATCCGGTGATGTTCCCAGCCCGATTAATCCGCCCGTGGGATGTCGCTTCCACGAGCGATGCCCCTATGTTTTGGATAGGTGCAAATCAGAACCTCCCCAACTCAAAGAAATTGCACCTGAACATTGGCTCGCATGTCATCTAGAAGATTGATGCGTCTAATTTCCTGATTGAGGGTCTAGGGCGTCACGCAATCCATCACCCAGCATATTAAAACCCAGCACCGCAAGAAATATTGCAGTCGCCGGGGCCAATACACACCAGGGGGCGATCTCTAGGAACTGAAATCCAATTTGGACCATATTGCCCCATGAAGGTGTCGGGGGCATAGCTCCAAGCCCAATAAAGCTCATGCTTGACTCCAGAATAATGGCAAATCCAATCCCAAGCGAAGCCTGAACAATCACAGGGCTGAACGTATTCGGCAGGAGATGGCGGACAAGCACTCGCCATGTCGGGGCACCAATACTCTGCGCGGCCACGACATAGTCATTCTGCTTTATTGCCAATACCTGTCCTCGGACGAGCCTCGTATAAGTTGGCGCAGTCACAACGGCAATCGCTATTGTCGCATTCACTAAACCGGAACCCAGGACAGCAGCGATCGTGAGTGCCAGGACCAACGCCGGTAAAGCCATCACACTGTCCACAACTCGCATCATGATTTCGTCAAATGCTCCGCCGACATAACCAGAGATCAAACCAAACGGCACGCCTAAACAGACAGCAATCGATACCGCTGAGATTCCGACGATCAGCGATAATCGAGCACCATACATCATTCGTGTCAGGATATCCCGTCCGAGTTCATCCGTCCCGAGCAAGTGTTGTGCGCTAGGACTTTGTAATAGTGCCTTATAGTCCATGACATTTGGGTCATAGGGTGTAAGCACTGAAGCGAAAAGAGCAAACACTACTTCGACTGTAACCAATACTAATCCTATGATCGCGAGACGATTTCGGAAAAACCGCTTAAGACCTTCCCGAAACGGAGAGCGCCCTGTGCGGACCGTTCCGGAGACAAGTGCGGCGGAGCTATCCATGAGACACACTCTGACGGATCCTCGGATCCAGGAAACTGTAGGTAATGTCAACCAATAAGTTGGCAATGACGACTGCTAGAGTAATGAACAAGACGACAGCCTGTATGGTGGGGTAGTCTCGCGCCAAAATCGAGTCAACCAGTAGTCTCCCAATCCCTGGCACGGCAAAGATCGTCTCTGTGATTACGGCTCCACTAAACAGCGCTCCCAGTTCGATTCCAAGAATAGTGACGACAGGTAGGATCGCGTTCTTGAAGGCGTGAGAGACGATCACGCGTCTTCGCGAAAGCCCTTTTGCTCTCGCAGTCCGAATGTACCCTTGTTGGAGAACTTCCAGAAAACTTGAACGGGTCTGACGCATAACTATCGCTGCCAATCCAATACCGAGAGTAATGGCCGGCATGATCGATGCTTTTAAGCTGTCGATAGGATTATCGAACGGTGACACAAACCCCGAAGCTGGTAGCCATTTTAAGCGCAGTGCCACAATGTAGATAAGCAAGCCACCAATCAGGAAATACGGCATCGCCGCCCCGATAAGTGATCCTGCTGTGCTTAGCCAATCCCGCCATGAGCCTGGCGAAGTAGCAGCGAGCAGACCCAATGGAATACCGACAAGTATTGCCATCACCCACCCAAGAATACCGATTTGAACGGTGGGTAAAATTCGGACACGCATGATGTCCCAAACGCGTTGATTAGTCTGAAAAGACCAACCAAGATCGCCCGTCAACATATTTTTTAGCCAGATGACGTACTGCACATAAATCGGCTCATCTAATCCATACATGGCACGAAGACGATCAATAGTTTCATCACTGACTTCTGTTTGCGCCCCCTCTACCAATAATAAGATCGGATCTCCAGGCAATAGACGCATCAGGCCAAAGACAATTACCGTGGTCAACAACATCACGGGGATAGTCGAGAGGCAACGTTTAACGAGGTATTGAGTCACACTTTCACTTTACCCCAGATTCTCACGTCAGAATTATGGGATTCCATAATCCGAGTGTAGCGGTTGATCACATAACAACGGGTTTTGTACTTTTCTTTGACCAACCCTTTTGTTTTCAGGTCGTAATTCTCGACATAACGTCATCTACGAATGTAGTGACAACACTTGAAAGACTTTCCCCGGGGACAGCATGGGGACGCAGGGTAAGTTGCGTCATTCTAGGATGGATAGCGCGCTGCAACCCTTCTGCCACCCTTTCAGCATCACCCGACAAAACCATGGCGTCAACGATCGGCATAGGAATAAGCCGAGATGCTTCGTCAATCACGTCGCTGGTCTTTCTGCCGCCCAAGGCAACGAACTTATCAGGCAGGGTGAGGCCCGTTTTCTCAAGATAGTCCCAATGTGGGTACTGACCAAGAATACGTCCTGCTACCCTCTTGCGCATTACGTTTATTGCCGCTTCGCTATCGGAGGAAATACAGGCCTCGATACGCAGGCCTAACTCTATCGATTCTCGTGGCCGGTTTTCTTGCCCCAGCCCTTCGTCAACCTTGTCAACATATAGTTGAAAAGCCTCCGGATCAAGCGTGTTCGCTATCCACATCCCGTCGGCAATGCGCCCGGCCAGCTTGCTCATTTGAAAACCATGAGTGGCTATGAATACTGGAACTTCGGACCGGACTGGCTCAAAAGTCAGCGCACCCCCCTCAAGGGAGATCACCTTCCCCTCGACTGTTACCTCACTACCAGCCAACAAGCCGCGGAAGACAGTAATCGCTTCACGCATTGCCGCTATGGGGAGTGCAGGAGTTATCCCTAACTCTTTAAATCCCGCCGCACCGACTCCAAGACCCAATACCGCCCTGCCATTGCTAATTTCATCCAAAGTCGCAATCGCTGCAGCCGTCAAGGCGGGGTGCCTGGAATACGGATCCGTTACTCCCGGGGCTAGAAGAATATTCTTAGTCGCCGACGCTATGCTTCCCAGAACAACGTAACACTCTCTTGCGAATCGAACATCCGTGTACCAGAAATAGTTGCAGCCTAGCGATTCGCTCAACTTCGCAAGCTCGACAGTTTCGGGAATCCCTCGATCAGAATAGATCAAGATCCCAAGAGATAGATCCTGATCCACACCGCCAGACATCATCTTTTTCAATCTGGCTCGGCCTTATATTCTTCCGCACCACCAATCACAAAATCTTCGCGGGCGACATTGTTAAAAATCACGTTTACTGCATGTCGTTTGGACCCAGCTACAGACACAAGCGCATCGGTAATTCGCTCTGCGATCTCGCGCTTCTGTTCTGGGGAACGGCCGTCATGGAAATGTACTGTGACTACGGGCATTATTCGCTCCTATTTCAATTATTTTTTGCACCCTTTCTTGAATCCACCCAAAATTTATTCCTCTGAACAATGATAGTGGACGCAAACGAAAAATAACTTTAATTAAATCCATTTTACCCAGCAACAAAAGATATATATTGGATCCGTCCCCAAAATTTTTTGGATCAAGGATTTATTAGATGGAGAGGATCCAGAGCGTGAGCGACGCCTGTGGTTCAGCCACCTTTCAACGCCCCACTTTAAATTTCGAGCCATGAGGCGAACAAGATTACAGCGTGAGCAACATTTCCTTCTGTAGTTCAGGTCTAAGGAAGTTTGAGGAAACGGCTCACACCTGATCACGTTGGATCGTGTCAAATAGCCATTCTTTGAAATTTTTCATTTCCTCAGTGTCCTTACGGGAATCCTTTACAAAATAGAACTCACGGCGCGTTGGCAACTCATGATCAGTCACTCTAACCAATTGACCACTAGTGATTAAGTCATTTGTGAGCAGGCTCCAGCCCAACGCCACACCTTGACCGGCGCAAGCCGCCTGAAACATCAAGGGCAAGCTGTTAAAGGTGACCAAGTTCGCCATGGGTCTATTTGCTAGCTCGAGTTGTGAAAACCAATAGCGCCAATCTCCCCCACTCGATTTACCGTGCTTGTCGAGAGACAACAGTGTTTTTCCGAGAATACTATCGGGATCATGGTCGGCATGATAGTTAGAAAAAAAATCACGGTTACATACTGGAAATACGGTCGGACTCCATAGATGGATCGCATGTAATCCAGCCCAAGATCCCGCACCGAATGCAACGCCAACATCGACTTGACCAGCGATGTCATCGAACTCTCGGTCAGTAGCTACCAGATGAACATTAATATCTGGATAATGCGCTCGAAACTCATCCAGACGTGGAATAAGCCAAAACGTAGCAACAGCGAAGGTCGCACCTATCCTCAATTGGAGTGCATCCTTCTCCCGAACAATGTCTTCTGCTGCGACCTCGATCATGTCGAAAGCTTCGGATACATTGCGCAGAAGGCGATTACCCTCTGTTGTAAGGGCAAGTCCACGATTTAACCGCTCAAACAGCTGGACACCCAATTCCTCTTCAAGCAACCGAACCTGCTGACTTATCGCAGCTTGGGTTACTTTTGACTCATGAGCTGCTTCAGTAAAACTCAGATGCTTCGCGGCCAGTTCGAACACTCGTAACCGGGATAACCGTGGCATTTTTTGGCGCAAATTGGACATTTCCATACCTACCAACAGATGTCGCCCGCAAACTTCCATCAGCGTCTTGGAATGTGTGGACAAAACAAACCGGCTGAACTATTCGGCTAGGCTATCCGGACTCCTTCGGCAATGTCAATTAATTGATCAATCTTCGGCTGAGAGCGAAATAACTCTACGCCACATGCTCCACTAATTCATATCGTGTTGTACGTTGAGTGGGTTGTCGACCTATCGAATGAATCAGATGACGCATATCTGCTCTACCAAACTCCTGCCCGTGAGTCGCACCTGCCGCCCGGGAAATGCTTTCACGCATGAGAGTTCCGCCAAGGTCATTGGCTCCTGCGTTTAGACAATACTTGGCGCCGTCAACTCCCATCTTTGTCCATGAGACTTGAATATTTTTTAGATAAGGATTCAGGACTAGTCGCGAAACTGCGTGAACAACAACAGCTTCCCGGAAAGTTGGTCCTCGACGGGCTTTGCCTTTGAGCCAGATGGGGGCCTGCATATGCACAAAGGGCAAGGGAATAAATTCAGAAAAACCTCCTGTCTCCCTCTGAAGATTACGTATATCCAGCAGATGCGTCGCAATATGCTTAGGCCTCTCCACATGACCGAACATCAATGTTGCTGTCGTGGGCATTTCGAGCCGGTGGGCAGCTGAAACGATTTTCAGCCAAAGATCACGATTTAGTTTGTCTGGACAAAGTACGGCACGAATTTCATCATCTAGTATTTCCGCTGCAGTACCAGGAAGGGTTTTCAGTCCCGCTTCCTTCAACAGCACCAAAAACTCTTCTACCGGCAATCCCATTGTCTCAGCGCCATGCCATACCTCTAGCGGAGAAAACGCATGAATGTGTAAATCTGGGTATTGAGTATGGATCGACTGCGCCACCTCGAGATACCACTCACCGCTGTAACTAGGATGAATTCCTCCCTGGAGACAGACCTCTGTCGCCCCGTTGTCAACAGCCTGTCTCGCCATTTCCAATATTTCACTCAATTCTCTCTTATACGGCGCATCGGATCCTTTAAATCGTTTAGTTTTTTTAGAAAATGCGCAGAACGTGCATCGAAACGTGCATATGTTGGTGTAGTTGATATTGCAATTAACTACGTATGTCACGTTATCTCCAGCCACTTGTTGTCGTAACTCATTGGCCGCTTCGCAGACCAATCGAAAGTCATTTCCTCTTGTGGTCAATAGTGACTCAACTTCGGATTGCTCTAATTCATCCCCCCGAAAAGATCGATCTAAGATCCGATGGATACGGTAGTCACCTTCCCAAACCATAGGCATGCTCGGGCATAGGCCAAACGACTTTGAATCTGAATCTCCTGCAAACCAGTCGCTGTCGCGTGCCAAACCTTCTCCATCAGTCAATGCGAGTGTCGGCCCGATCACAGCTTTATCTAGCCATTGATCATGATGCACCACATATCGAGGATAAGTTGCCAACCTTTCACATAAGTTTTTACACCTTTTGCTGACAACGTCTTCCAATCTTTCTACCGAAGGCCAGGGTGCTTCAGGATTGACGAAATCCTGAGTAACCGGAGAGATCCCTCCCCAGTCGTTGATCCCCGCATCGATTAATGTCACTAATTCTCCTGAAAGCAGGTTTGGAGGAGCTTGGATGTTCATCTCCGGGCCAAACAGCAATCGAGCTACAGCAATCGTCCACCGCAACTCGTCTGCATGGGGCTCCGGTTGCTCCGACATCAGAGTGCGGGACTTGGGTTTAAAGTTTTGAATGATCAGTTCCTGAATATGGTCGTAGCGATCGTTGATCTCTCGCAACCGCAAGAGTGCGTCTATGCGTTCCTCCCGCGTTTCACCAATGCCAATCAATAAACCGGTAGTAAACGGAACGGCACACCTTCCCGCAGCCTCAATCGTCTCCAATCGCTTGGTTGGGTGCTTATCAGGCGACCCGAAATGAGGACCCCCACGCTCACAGAGCCGTTCAGCAGTGGTTTCAAGCATCAACCCCTGAGAAACAGAAACACCCCGAAGCTGCCTAAGCTCATCTTCTTCGACAACCCCTGGATTGAGATGTGGCAAAAGCCCAGTTTCCTGGAGGATCAATCCCGCGACTTCTGTTAAGTACGAAATGGTAGTTTTGTGTCCCAGCATTTCTAACTCTTGTCGCACCTTGGAATATCGCAACTCAGGCTTATCTCCGAGTGTCAACAAAATCTCTTTACACCCGGCGGCTGCACTTCTTCGGGCTATTTCAATAACCTGTTCAGCACTCATGAATGCTGGACAGCCCTTAACCGGCCGCTCGGCGAAGGTACAGTAATGACAGACATTACGACACAGATGAGTCAAGGGAATAAACGCATTTTTTGAAAATGTAATTCGACTTCCATGGCCGAAATCACGCATCTCTGCCGCCGCGCGAAGGAGAGGGGTCATCGCTTTGCCAGACGCCTCCATAAACTCCCATATCTCAGATTGCTCCCATCGATGACCTGCCGAGATGACAGGCTCCTCGCGAGGCATCCGCATTCTCTGCGACCGATTGCTTTCAATTTGCAATTGTCCGAACCCCCTCTTGATATCCGAGCGCATTAAGGAAATTAGCCGTCACCGTAGATGATTTTCTCTTAAGAAATCGATCTATATCCTCAATCGTGTCGATATCAAGACCAATATCCCGCGAGATATGCTGACGCACTGGCTTCCCGTGACTCGCGGCGAGATTTTCATTCAGTCGGTAACTTCTCCCATCAAACCTGAAATGAGAATAATGTGCCGGAGAGCATAGAACTGCGTTCGTCCCTTGTCCGTCTCCTGAGGGTATAAGTATTGAACCCGAAGATCTACGATCCAGCATCAGAAGCAGCTCGACTTCTCTCGTGGTGAGCAGCGGAATATCGCTCATCACTGTCAGCATAGTTTGAAAACCTTCTCCTGCCAACTCTGCCGCAGCCTTCGATATCGCCTTGGTTACATTGTCCTCAGGCGAATCGACCAACACCCTAGCGCCATATGTTTCTGCTAGGTTGATCGCTCGTCCATCTCTTGTGACCAACATGATCTGGTCAACATAGACACAGCAACTCAAAGAATTCAAAACATCTTTCAGCATTGCCTCGCTGAGCGCTTGTCTTTCTCGGCACGTCAACGCTGTCGCAAGACGACTCTTAGCAACGTCAAACTCTTTTGCTGGAACCACAGCACACACTGGAGATTCGATCATCGTAACTACAACCTGAAATGGTCATCCTCCACAGGACGAATCAGATCTCTCGCTTCGCCGCTTGATGAGGGAAGCTTCAAACCACGGATAATGATTACGGGCTGCGCCTCAGCCGCTTGCCCCATCAAAAGCGACGCAGCAGCAGCAAGCTCGTCCGCAACGCCAATATGAGTAGATTGCAACACACGACCGTCAAGATCCTTCGTACCCGTCATATCAATCAAAGCTGGCATTCCAGCGACGCCCAACGCAAAACCAACGGTTCCTAATCTCCAAGGTCGTCCCCAAGAGTCTGTGATAACAATCCCGACGTTAACCCCGGTTCTGTTCCTTATCGAAGACGCAAGACTTTGGGCCGTTGAATCTGGATCTTCCGGCAAAAGAAGCACTGTATCTGAAGTGCCGACGTTCGAAGCATCAATCCCAGCATTTGCCATTACGAAACCGAGACGGTGCTCCACAATCATGATCCCTGGGGCTGCTCGTACGACCCGCTTAGATTCCCTGAGAATTAATTCCAGTAGTCGTGGATCTTTTTGGGTAACTTCTGAAAAATACTCGGCACGCTCAGAAGGAATCACGTCACAAAGTGATCTCTTTCGACTTTCGGCTTTTGATACTACTTTTTGTGCAACTGCAATAACATCCCCAGGGAGCGGGCCGTAGCCAAGAATTAACTCGGAAAGATTATCACCCTCTTGGACAAGAGGAAAGTCTTCAATCGCAAACATATGACAGGAGTTTGAGGTCATAAATCTCCTAGGACTTTTCCAAACATAAATCTGCTAGGAAGAATTCTGACCCGCCAGAGAATCGGCAAAATCTAGGGCCTCCGCAGCTAGAGTCTCACGATCTTCAATACTCTGCATGACAATTGACGTGACCAAAGTGGGCATGCCAATTTCTTGGCTTTGATCAGCATCAGCAT
>TARA_B100000686_G_scaffold48155_1_pt1 | contig 18880 bp, 16 predicted proteins | sample TARA_B100000686 | Tara Oceans TARA_B100000686 (sample SAMEA2622733) | marine metagenome | biome: marine biome (ENVO:00000447); feature: marine epipelagic mixed layer (ENVO:xxxxxxxxx); material: "saline water (ENVO:00002010), including plankton (ENVO:xxxxxxxx)" | depth 150 m
GATTTACCTTATATTCCTTGAAGTATGTCAAGTTGGTGATATTTTTTGTGTTGCACTACAAAACTGATCTAGGCGCCTTGTTAGGTTTTGGTTTAAAAAATTTAAACTTCTTATAGACTGTTTTTAAGCTTTAGTTTGACAGACTTTTCTTTTAAAATGCTGGCTATTTTTTCAGCTATCAGGCGATTATAGCCAATGGCATAATGTCCGTCTTTTGGTACTTTTCTCAATTTGGGTGGCAACTTTTCTCCTGGGTCTACAATGTCTTTATTCCATTCGTGGACTCCGATGTGAATAATAGAGACCCCAAACTCCTTATTAACTTCCTTTACAAAAGGGTGATAGAAATTAGTAGTGTCAATAATCAAAAACACGAAATTATTTTGCTTTGCCAGTTTAGCATATCTTTTTAGGGTGTATTTAAAAACGGATTCAATTTTAGAAAAAACTTTCGTATCGCCAGCTTCAGGGATATATGTTTTTTTGCGTTGCGGGAAATTTATGTCCGTCAAATGTTTTAGCTTCCGGACAATGGTAGCTCTGTTTACAATTACATTGGTAGATTCTTTTTCGGGTGTATTGATTATCTTTAAGGCCTTGGTTTTTAGTTCCTCAATTACTGCCAGGGGTTTTATGATAAAAAAGTATTCTAGGCTATCGTAGCCTGCGGTCAAGGCGCCACCAGGATAGGAATGATTTTCGGCTTCCTGGAAAACTTTTCCAGGAAGTGGTTTAATGAGTTCTATTTGTTTAATTTTATCGTTCCACCAAAAGCAAGGAATTAAATTATTGACAGGTTTTGTCTTGGTGAGGCAAAGGGACCGTGTCCATAATCCATTAGTATAATAAATAACAACTGAAGGGCGAATTTGTTTTACGTACCTTTCAAATAATAATAAGTTTGATCCCGATCCATATGCAGGGATCCCCATGTTTGCCACCGGGAAATTTATTTTCTGAGATAAAAGATAAGGGAATGTTTCTTCATAGTTTATGCCATAGCCGAAAGTCCAGGAATCTCCAATGGCAGCAATAGAACCTGGGGTAATTTTTCGATTTGTTGCAATATCGCGAAAGCCCATTTCGTTGGTAAAAATTTTACTGTCAAAATAGGTTTCCCCTGTAATTAAATTGCTTAACGATAAGCATGATGAGGTGTTTTCCTTTAATTTCCAGCCAAGCTCTTCGTCAAGTTTTCCGTATGAACCGCAATAATTATATGAGAAAGTAAGTTTGCGAAAAGAATAAAACCCGATACTGACAATAACGGGTACCAAAATAATAAGAAAAACCATTAATAAGTAAAAAACCCTCTTTTTTTTCTTTTTCAACATTTCCGGCATAATTTTCGTGGCAGTAAATAACTCTTAATCAGTAGGTTCAAGGTTCGATTCCTTCAAGGTTCACAAAATATAAACATTCCTTATGAGATATTTCTCATAAGCTATTGTTATTATTTGCTCATAATGTGCTTAATTCAAATAAGGAAGCTTCTAAAACTTTACAAGAAAACCTAGTTCCTTCTAGGTAATTACTCAAACTTTAAGTTCGAATAATTCTTCCCTTCATTAATAAAAACTTATCCACAAAACGAATAGAGCCATAATAGCAAAATCCAACTTGATATAAACCTTATTCTATTTTTTCAAATGCAACTAGTGCGATAAATCCCACATTTTTTAGATTTTCATTGTAGAAAACCGATCCTTGAAGAATGATCTGGTAAAAGATTCATTGCGGTCTAATCGCGATTCATTAGCTATCAACTCATAATAAGTTACATCAATCCATCGGCCAATGAGAGGGAGGGCAAGTTTCTACGGAAACTTCTTCTTTGTTGATTGGGTGTTCAAAAATAAGTTGATGAGCATAAAGAGCTATTTGTCTTTCGGGAAGAGTGATAGCAGAACCGTATTTTTTGTCTCCGAGAATCGGGTGGCCGATGAATGAAAGCTGTGCCCGAATTTGGTGAAACCTGCCTGTGCGCAACCTCACTTCGAGAAGGCTAGAAGTTGTTCGGTTTTCTAATGTTTTGTATTCCAGTTCTGCTTGTTGAGTATCTTTCTCTGGCCGGTTGAAAACCGTGGATTTGAGTGATTTTTCTTTCCGCAAATAATGAGCAAGTTTTGTCTGCTTGGGGTTGGGACTTCCTTCTACGATAGTACGATAAACTTTATGAATAGTCTTTTTGCGAAACTGTTCTGACAATCGTGATGCGGCTTTCGAAGTGCGCGCAAATAAAACCACTCCTGAAACATTTCGGTCAAGTCTATGAATTAAACCCAGGAATACATTACCCGGTTTGTTGTATTCCGATTTAATCCATTTTTTAACCAGATCCATTAAAGATTCGGAACCGGAATCATCTTTCTGCGTTAGAAGACCAGGCGGTTTGCATACTGCGATCAAGTGATTATCTAAGTAGAGTATAGATAAATCACTGAGGTGGGGTAACCTTGATATCTTTTGCATCGGTTAGTTTAAATCCTTCAACAGTTACAATGCCTCCCGAGACAACGTATTTGATTCCATCTTCGATGGACATATCAACTTCGGTAAGTTCTTCAGGGGGTGCGAACACAAGAAATCCAGAGGTGGGGTTCGGCATGGTGGGCACAAAAACATTGAGTACGTCCTCCCTTGTCAGATTCTGGACCTCACCACGTGCTGAGCCAGTGACAAACCCTATAGCCAGCATTCCCCTGCGTGGAAACTCAAGCAAAACGACTTTACGAAACGAACCCGTGTCTGCGTTAGCAATGGATTGAACGACTTGTTTGGACCCTTTATAGATCCTGCGAACAAAAGGAATTTTTCCAACGATTGTTTCTCCTAAATGAAGAAATTTTCTTCCAAAAAAATTTGTCGTGAACCAACCTACAGCAAGAACGATGAGTAATGTGATAACTAACCCTAGTGCTGGAATCCGGTAACCCTCAGGTATTGGAGCACCCATATCAATCAAAACTTTGGTGAATAACGGTGATAATGCATCGAGGTTCCTGAAAAGGAGTTGTAAAATGAAGTACGTCAGGGCAATGGGCAAAGTGATCAATAGCCCGGTAATAAAAACATTTCGAATACGGCGTTGAAATTTTTTAATCAAGGTATTCTACTGGGTTAAGAGAAATAAGGTTTAATTTTCGTCTAGATCAAAACGGAGTCAATTTAAAAACTTAATTATAGTATATAAGGAAACAACGACAAGGCAATACCCGTAAGTTAAAGATAGGATTAGTACTTGACAGGTATCCTAAAATAGCTAATATCAATCGGCTAAGTGGAAAATGGAGAATTGGGGCTGTGGCGCAGCTGGGAGCGCGCTTGAATGGCATTCAAGAGGTCAGGGGTTCGATCCCCCTCAGCTCCATTGATAACAATGGGGTTACGGGTTTTCCTGTAATCCCATTTTAATTTGCTTTGCCAAGTAGGTTACTAAATAGCTAAACTTTTTGCTAACCCAAAGCAACACGTGCCTCCTTCACTTTATCGAACATGAAGTGATTCTTTTTATCCCCAAATCGGGGGAAGTTAAAGAAGACTGTAAAGGTCGTCGATCAAATGTTGAACAAGCTAATTGTGGAGAAACAGCCTAATAAGATTTTCAAAGGCTGGATCGCTAAAGGCTTCGACTTTTTAAAATATAGCTTTAAGTATAAGGAGTTATTAAGCTCGAAGACTCTCGAAAACTTTCTTGAACTTAAGGCCTGGCTACAAGTGGCGAAAAACCAAAAACCTTGCAGAGGAAGGCATCTGCATATGGCAACGCTGAAGCTATGCCAATCGGACCTAATAAAAATAAAACAAAACCTATTTTAACATATACTTTCTCAGCTCGACTAAATTTTTTAAAAAGGTCAGATATATTAAATTCGTTAATTAAATAAGGATAAATCATAAACATATTAATCAAAATTAATCCAAACCATCTATAGAAAGTATCAGCTACTATAAACATAGGAAGGATAGCGAATGGTGAGAACATCACACAAAATATAAAACTATTATCCTTATGTTTTTTAAAAGTCGCGACATACGGTTTTAAATATATCCAAAGGATAATAGTACATAAAAGTATCCCTAACCATCTTTGCCAATATTTATAATATTTCAAAGTTCTAGAGGTAATATCCAAAATGGTTCTAGAAAAGAAATCAGTTTCTTTTAAAATTCCTTTTTCCCGGGGAAATTTTTGAAGAAGGGCATGCAATGTTTCGCTACTGATTTCCCCGCCATGGGCGAAAATGAAATAAAGCGTAATAATGATAGTCGAACTTGTCGCAAAAAATAGGTGATGTTTGAAGTTACCCTTCCTGGTCTCATTTAAAATCACCGCAAAAATTACTGGAATATTAAAAAGTAAAAAACCTTCATGAATCAAAAGGCCGACGGCTAGCAAAATAGGAAGAACAATATATGAAAATTTATTTTTACCTGCTAAAAAATATAAAATAATCAAAGTAATCAATATAACAAAATGATCAAAAAGTCCTGCGCTATACCCAAACTGAAGAGCTACTGCTGGCGATAGAATAAAAAACAACATAAAGAGAGAGAACTGTTTTTTAGGTATCAAGGCCGTCATTTTTTTTAAATAAATCATATATAAAATTAGAAAAAAATTAGCATTGATCAAAGAAATTAGATAAATCAGTTTGCGTGTTGGGGAAATGTTAAAATAGTGAAGAATGGTTCCAATGAACCCTTTTTTCATGAACTCGTAGTGATAACTAAAATAATATCTTTCAATTGTGCTTCCAATTGTCCAGTAAAATGGGTCATCTCCTGGGTGATTAACATACCTCTGCAGAACAAGGCTTAAAACAAAAAGACTATTAAAAAGTATTAGATATATTATTAATTCTTTTAAGGTAAGGGGGTTTTTAGGAGGGAGGTTTTTTTTCATAAATTTGCTTGGAGGATGTAACCAAAGACATTCTCTGGAGACCTAAATACTCGTGATCATGATATCACTAAATAATTTATGGTTCAATTCTGGTCCTTTTCAACAGTCACACAACACACCGCACTAGTATTATCTAGGCACCATTGTTATAGGTAATTTTAAAAAACCGACCTTAAAGTTAAAATTGTACTCAAATAATTTCAAGTTATTTTGAGAATTATAATTAAAACTTATACCCATAGCTCGAGATAAGTATTTATTTTATTTCTTTCCTGCCGATTATATATATAGGATAGAATAGATGGATGAGGTATGGATACACGTTTTATCAGGACGGAAAATATTCTACCTTAATTTTTCATAATGATTCCTCTGCATTACTATAGATCTACTAGACCTATTTCTTCAGCGAACTAATAGATTTATAATATCGTGTTTTAAAAAAAACCAGGGCCTAAAATTACATAATGGGATACTGAATTGTTTTATTTTAACAATAAAGCATTTAAGCTTAACGTCTTGAGAGGATTGGATAAGTATGCCGGCCCTCCACTTTGTTGGTTGCTTTTGGCGATTAGAAAAGCGTTCGGCTTTAAAGTGGGTTCAAAAAACGTTTACCCAGAAAATGAGCCAAAGAACATTCTTGTCATCAAATATTATGGCATGGGTTCGATTTTGTTAGCTAGTCCCTCTATGCAGGCTTTTAAAGCCAAATTTCCCAAAAGTAAAATAGCCATTTTGACCCTTACTGAAAATCGTCAAATTTGCGAAATCACTTCATGGGTTGACGAAATCCTTTTGCTGGATCTGAAAAATGTTGGACGATTTTTAATAAACTACATTGAACTGATTCTTAAAATCCGCCGTATGAATTTTGATATCATTGTTGACTTGGAGTTTTTAACCAATTTTTCAGCTATGACCACTCTTTTGATTGGTTTCCTTAACAAAACAACTTTGGTGGGATTTAATTCACCTTTAAGATGGAGAAATGCAGTTTACAGCTTTAATATTTCTTTTGATCATAGCCGCCATATATCAAAAGTTTTTAGTAAAGTTTTTTCTAGTTTTTGTGGAAATGATTTTGACATTTCGCTGGATTTTGAAGAGGAGCGGCGAAACTTTTCAAACCTACCAAGACCAGCGATTCTAAAAGAATTGTTGCCCCTCCAGCTTGAAGAGTCAGGTTTGTCCATAAAAAATATTTGCGTTAACATTAATGCGGGAGAGTTATGTTTAAATCGAAGATGGCCTAGGGAGTACTTCGTTCAACTGATTCGGGAATTATTAGTTGCTTATAACATACGAGTCTTTTTATTAGGTAGTGAAAACGACAAAGAGTATGTGAATGGTCTGGTTCAAGAGTTTCCAGACGATCAAAGAGTGGTTGACACCAGCGGAAAACTGTCCATCAAGGAATTAGTTGGTTTATATTCTGAATGCACTCTGCTAATCTCAAACGATAGCGGACCTTTGCATTTGGCTTTTATGGCGGGACTTCCAACCATTTCATTTTTTGGTCCGGAAACGCCAGCTTTATATGGTCCTCTTGGGGAAAACCATCATGTTCTTTATTTAGACCTTTATTGCAGTCCTTGCCTAAATATTTTTAACTCGAAATTGAGTCGTTGCCAGAACAATATTTGCCTAAAAGATATTAGCCCAAATTCTGTTTTAAAATTAATAGAAAAAGAAAAATTGTTAATTCAAGCCAAAATTCTCTCCAAAGTGGAAGTGTGCTAAGCCTAATCCTTAAAGATCACCTGAATCTTTTTTTTATAAAAAGAATGATTCAGTGGCATTTTAATTACTACCTGTTGGGTCAGGGTACTCCGATTAGTGCTGGTGTCTATATTATCGATTCTTGCAACTACAAATGTAGAATGTGCGATATTCGCCTTAAGGACAACCCGGCTGTTTATCCTCGCGAAATACAGGAAAGAGACATTGATGCGCTTAGCCAATTGGGAGTTATTTACTACTCGATAAGTGGCGGAGAACCAACCCTGGTTCCTGATCTTCCCGAGAGGCTAGCCTATGCGGCTAAAAAAATTCCTTATGTGCACTTGGTTACCAACGGTTCAACAATGACAAAAGGTTTGGCAAAAAGACTTGGGGAAACGGGTGTTAGTGAAATTAGTATTTCTATTGATGGGATGGAAGAATTTCAAAACGCAGTGAGGGGAGTAAGCAACGCATATGATAAAGCGTGGAATGCTTTGGGACTGCTTTCTGAACACGCACCTAATGTTAAAATTGTTGTTAACTCTGTATTATCGCAAAGCAATTTATCTTCTTTGAGGGAACTGAGAACCAACCTAAATAAAAATTTTCCCAAAATATTGCGGAAATATCTTCCTCTAACCCATCATCAACTATTTCTTACCGCCGAAAGGAAAACGACGGAACTACCAGGTAAAAAAGCATTGTTACGAGATTTGGAAATATTCATTAAAGAAGCTATTGAAGACCCAAAAGTAGTCAACTCTAAAGTTTTTCTTCAAAAAGCATTTCTCTTCTTATCGGGGCAGGACGATGTTCTCGCAGAACAGCAACAATGTCTTTATCCTTATCATGCAATCGAATTTGACACGCAAGGACATGCCCACCCCTGCATTTCTGGCTCTAATGAAGGTGAAGGGGGTAGTTATAAAAATCTTAAAAAATATGTTTTGTCCAACGAATATAGGCAAAAGCAACATAGTTTGAAGAGCTGTGATAAATGCCGAGGATCTATGATGTTATGTTATTATGAACCTAGGTTAAATTTTCCTCTGCACCACCTGATTTTAGGTATTTTCAACAGTTGATCTCGCAGTGAAAAAAATAAAATTTGGCAACTATTAATATAGTAGAATTAAAGGCCTACGAGGGAGTTGGGTTTTTAAGTAAGCTCATTAAAAACAAATATTTTTAATATTAGTTTTGCCATTTATGGGGTTAGATCGTTAACATTTGTAAACTCCCCCCCTTAATTCGAGATTTTTAGTGTTTTTTTTTTATAAGAATGCCGATAGGGTAATGATGTGGTTTTAGGTTGAATTTTCGTTATATTTTATGGGCCGTTTGAATTAATTTAAAAATAATTATTTAAGTAAGGTTTTCGTGTTTTCTTTTCCAAAAAGTCCAAACTTTCTAAATGGCTTAGAAATTTTTAAATCCATTTACGAAATAAAATTTTTTAATAAAAGAATACCCCTATTTTGCGAATGGGAATTGACCCATTTTTGTAATATGTCCTGTCCATTTTGCAGTACTTTGTCTCCAGATCGTAATTCCACACCAGATGCTTCTCCACAAGAAGCTCTCAATATGATTGATCAACTGGCGGAAATGGGGACCAAAATGATTCATTTTTCAGGTGGGGAGCCGACTTTAAGGAACGACCTTCCGGATCTGGTTGCAAGGGCAAAACAAAATAAAATGATGGTCTCGTTTACAACTAATGGTTCTGCCTCCATCGATAAAATGGAAAAACTTCTGGATACAGATATTTTTAGAATAAGTATTGATGGGACCGAAGACTTTCATGATTCTGGGAGGAAATTTTCAGGAGCTTTTCAAAAAGCATTAGGAACCCTTCGTTTTCTCGTATCTAAAGGTAAAAAACCTATAATTACTTCGGTATATAAGGATGGATCCTCCCATCAAATGCTGAAAGATCTAGCTCTCGTTGCGCGTGATTTGAAAGCAAAAATTTCCGTCAATGTTGTAAGCAACAGTCACGAAAACAGCGTGGAAGGAAACAATTGTTATCTTAATTTCGACTACATCTCGGCCATGCAAAAATTGAAAGCGGAGTTTGAAGACGTTTTTGTCGACCCGGAACCCTTTTTAAGTGTGATTAAACTTGGCGGGTTAAATGTTTATGGTTGCAGGGCGATGGATGTCGCAATTTCTATAAAAGCCGATGGAAGTGTTTGCATGCCTTGCACGCGATTCTCTAAAAAAAAATTTGATGGCGGCTTAAAAGAAATTTTTTATGGTAAAGATGCCCAAGAACTTCGTCTAATGCAAGGCAAAGATTCTAATTGTGAAGGTTGTGCAATGAGATGTATGAGTTCCGCCAGCGGGTTACTAACCCTTAAAGGGCAGGTTTCTACTTTTAACACCTATGCTAGAAGTATTATCTAAGCCTTAGCCTTAAGTTAAAAAATATGAGGGAGTCTAAAAAATAATGAAGGTACTTTTACTAAACCCTCCAATTTGTATTCAGGATGTATATGGAAGGTTCGCTCAACTGGCTTCATTCCAGCCTCCAACCGGACTTGCCCACTTAGCGGGTTATTTGTTGCAGTATGGGCATGAGGTTGAAATTATTGATGCAAATTGTTTGTCAATAACCATTGAGGATATTGTAAAGGAAATTAAAAAATATCCTCCTGACTTAGTTGGCCTTTACACAATTTCATACAATTACCCGGTTATTGAAAAATTATCAAAGTCTATTCGAGAAGCTGTTCCAACGTTAAAGATGGTTGCTGGCGGGCCGCACGCTACCTTTATGCCGGAGCAAACTCTTCACGAAACTCCGATTGATTTCTGTGTCATGGGGGAAGGTGAAGAAACGCTGCACGAACTAGTTGAACATCTGGAGGTTGGCGCTAAAGATTTTTCGGATATACCAGGGATGGCATACCGCACCTTTGAAGGGGAGATCAAAAAAAATGGAGAAAGGGTCCGTGTCAAAGAATTAGATGACTTGCCTTATCCTGCAATACATCTTTTACCACCTTTACACAAATATAAGCTTTATCTTCTGCATCATAAGAGAACCCCATACTTTTCCGTAGCAAGTAGCAGAGGATGCCCATATAAATGCGTTTTCTGTGAAACCCCTTCTGGAAAAATTGTGCGAGCCCACAGCGCAGAATATACAGCAGATTATCTTCAGTTTCTTGAAAAAAAGCATGGGGTTAAAGAGATCCATTTTGTTGATGATACATTTACGCTCAATGAAAAAAGGATTTTCAAATTAACTGAATTGATGCACCAAAAAAACATTGATCTTTCTTGGTATGGTACCGCACATGCCAATGTAAAAAATATGGATGTTTTTAAAGCTATGAAGTCTGCAGGATGCTGGATTGCTGCAGTAGGGATTGAATCTGGAAGTCAAAAAGTAATCGACATGCTAGATAAGGGAACGACCAAAGAAAGAATGAAAGCGACTTGTGAAGGAGTTCTGGCTGCAGGACTTAAGTTAAAAACTTTTTTCGTTTTGGGAAATCCTGGGGACACGGTAGACACAATAGACGAAACTATTGAATTTGCCAAATCCTTGAAGGGACATTTTCCTGTATTCAGTCTAATGACACCTTATCCCGGTGCCCCATTATATGAAAATGCAGAAAAATACGGAATATTCGATCGGTCTGGGTTTGACAAACTTAAAATAGCTACCGATGATCCAGTTTTTATACCTTTTGGTTTGACCAAGGAAATATTAATTAAAAAACAAAAACAAGCTTTTAGAGATTTATATTTTAACCCGGCAATGATTTTTAGGCATTTGGTTGGGCTCAGTTCACCAATGGATGCAATAAAATTGACCAAGGCATTTAAGGCCTATTTGGCCGCCCAGTTTACATTTATGAATGTCCAAGCCAAGTCAAGTAGTTAATCAACGGGAAACATTCTCAACTTTTCTTCGACCTTAAAGCATGGCGTCCTTAACCAATATAGTAAAAGGTGGGTTTCACGTTTTTCTAAATAAGCTCACGCGATCGCGTATTCCTTTTGAAATAAATATTCACATAATTGATAGCTGCAACTTGGAATGCTCTTATTGCTATTCTAATTTTTATAAACGAGGGAACCCCTGGATTCCTGAGGAAGAAATATTCAGAATTGCAGATGGGTTTCGAAAACTGGGTGCTATTGAATGTTCTTTGATTGGCGGCGAACCTCTATTGCATCCCCAGTTTGATCGGTTAGTGGATTATATAACTGGCAGGGGAATGACATGCTCGACCATAACCAATGGATACTTGGTGCCGAAATGGATTGAGTCCTTAAAAAAATTGGATACGGTTTGTGTCAGTTTGGACGGGCCTGAGGAATTAAACGATATTACCAGGGGGAAAGGCAGCTTTTTAAAAGGGGCGGAGGCACTTCAATGCTTACAAGAAAATAAAGTAAATCGGCAAATTCGAGTCACCTTGCAAAAAAACAATTTGGGTTGTGTTGAAGAGATGTTTCAAATCGCTGTGAAATATGGTGCCTGTTTAAATTTTGGTTTGTTATTTCACCAGGCTTCTGAAGACGGAACAGAAATGGGGTTAAGCGAGGACTTGCCTGAAGATGAAGATTACCGAAAGGTCCTGCGGCAAATATTAGATTTAAAAAAACGTTATCCAAAAGTATTTATTAATTCATTGCGAAATTTATCAAACGCTCTGAATTGGCCGGCAGAGTTTTCAAAATATGAACTAAAACCGGATGAGTTGAAAAATTATCCTGCATTTGACGCAATCCCCTGCCATGGAGGAAAAACCTTTGCAACTGTTGATACAAATGGGAAGTTATACTCTTGCACCAACCAAATAGGATATGAGCCCGAGGCCCCGGATATTTTTGAAATGGAGGTTGAGGAGGCTTGGAATAGCTTAAAGAGTCATAGGTGCAAAGGCTCTTGCTTTTATATATCCAGTGTAGAGAAAAACCTGATTTCCGAATTAAATATTGACGCTATAACAAATTTTTTCAAAGTTAAGCGTGTAAACTAAATCCACTTGCGCACATGAAAAAATTTTTCCAGTATCTACTCTGAAAAAAATGGCTTTATTAAACCTTATAGCGAATCGGGTAAAAATTGTAGCTGGAATGGCCAGATACCATTATTCTGGAGAAAAAAGACCCATTTTTGCCCATTTGCTTTTAACAAACAAATGCAATCTGGATTGCCACTATTGCTTTGTAGATGTAAATACCATTTATGATACAGATTTAAATTTGGATGAGTGGAAAAAAACAATATTTGACCTTTGCGAACAAGGATGTGTGGCGATTACCCTAATGGGTGGTGAGCCTTTATTATTTAAAGGCCTTGATGAGCTTGTTGATTACGCAAATTCCATAGGTTTAGCTATCGATCTGATCACAAATGGGATTGGAATAGAAAAACACCTCGACACAATTTCCAAACTTAACTCCGTCATGGTTTCTCTGGATGGCCCCTTAGAGGAAAATGACATTAATAGGGGTAAACGCTCGTTTGAATATGCTTATAATGCGATAAAAGAACTAAAATTGAAAAAGATCCCGACTCGCATTAATTGTGTGTTGACCCGTCAAAACAAAGATTGTCTTCCCTGGTTGCTAGAGTTTGCTCAAAAAAATAAAACCCCCATTACCTTCAATTTACCTTCTGAGTTCCCTCAAGACGCCAAGCAATTTGAAAAAAAAATAATGCTATCTTCCCAGGATGTTAGAGATTTTTATAAACAACTACTTCATTATAAAATTCATGACCCGGAAAAAAGCCCCTTTATTTTAGCTTCGGAAGAGGCTCTCTCGCATGTTTTAGATTACTCTCTACCCTATCAGGAGATTGTGTGGAGAAACGATAACGATGTGATGGATTCAAAAAACACCTGCCTTTTTGGACAAACCTGGATTCATATAAACAGCAATGGAGATGTATACCCCTGCTCACAGCTATGGAATAAGTCAGACATTTTTCAACCAAAGAACGTAATATCAGATGGAATTAAAGCCGCTCTTGATAACTCCAGCGATTTAAAATGCAAAACCTGTTTTTGCTTGGCTCCATCCGACTGGAGAAGAACCTTTACATTTAAAGGAATGCTTGACGGAGTCAAAATAACATTGATGCAAGGGTTGAATAAATAATCATTTTGTATTCTTAAAATCACCCATCCTCAACTGAAAAAAATGCCATGTCAATCAACCTAAAAGGAAAAACAGTTTTAATTACGGGTGCGTCGAAAGGTGTTGGGGAAGCCATTGCAGATCTTTTGGGCCAATACAAAATGAATATTGGGCTTATGGCCCGTTCCACAGAAAAACTCAATAATGTTGCAAACAAAATTCAACAGGCGGGTGGCCAGGCTTTAGTTCTAAAAACAGATCTAAAAAACCAAAATGAAATTGAAAATTCCATAGCAAAAATTAAACAAGAATATGGATTTGTTGATTTTTTAATCAATAGTGCGGGAATCGGTCATAGGGGGTTTTGGAAGGATTTGTCATTGGAAACTGACATTGAAACTTTTTCAGTCAATTACCATGCGCCGGTTATTTTAATACGCCATCTTCTCCCAGATATGTTGCAAGAGAATAAAGGACAAATTATCAATGTCAACTCAATTGCCGGCTTATATGCTGCTCCCTATCAAGGTTCTTATGCTGCGAGCAAATGCGCTCTAGTAGCTTATGTTGAAAGCCTTGCGTATGAGCTTGGGGATACGAAAGTCAATATGTCTACTATATTTCCCGGTCCCATTGACACTGAATTTTTGAACGGCAAAAATTTTCCATCCTTCAAAAATTCTCCAGATATGGTTTCTGCAAAGTTTATTGCAGAAAAAATATTTTCTTTAATCGAAAAACCAAAAGAAAGATTATTTATTGGGTCGCCGGCTAAACTTCTGGCTACCAAGATCGCCTTTTTCCATCCCCGGTTTTTCAGAAAAATTATCGAAAAGAAGAATACTCCTCCTGACCATTAAAAATTTTTTTCCTCTTTGTATATTTCTTAAAGGTGAAAGAGGGGATATTAAAATACGAAATTTGTAATGGCATTTGCCAACGCCTTAGGCTGGAGGCCCGTTATAACGCTTTGTTCGATTGTTCCTAATTCTTTGCAAGCAACACAATCGAGATCTTCCTCCATAGCTTCCCACGCTTTCTTAAAACCTACTGCTCTTACATTTTGACCTTGCCCCCATTTTTTAGTGCAGGGGTAGACATTTCCATCAGCGCTTATGAAGCATTGGTTTCGGCCCAATTGACAAGGATAGAAACTATCCTCAGGGACATTCGATAGATCTTTTTTGTAAATCGTAGTTTGTTTAGGGAGGGGCCATTTAGCAACATAATCCACGGCTATTTTAGAGCTGACAATCGGATAACCTTTAGCCTTCATTTCCTCGTAACCTTGGTAAAACCTTAAAGCTTCTTTTTCAGACAGAAGATAATCAGGATCCAGCTTCTCAATTCCCGGTAGTCCATTTTCTGAATAATTCAAACCTACGCCTAAATCCTTGCAATAATTTACTAGGAAATCAAAGGATTCACCCTGCATGGTTTTTTTGCATAATGTGGCATGAACTCTAACCTTAATTCCGTTATCTACGGCACATTGGATTCCCTCAATTATTTTTTCAAAAGAACCTTTTCCACGGGCTTTATCATTGGATTCTTTATTGCCATCCAGGCTGATGGCAAGATGATCTAACTTTTTTAATGCTTTAATCCTTTTTTTAACGAAGTATCCGTTAGTGGTCAATTCGATAAACATTCCTTTACTATGGAGATAATCAATTATTTCCTCTATGTCATTTCTAATCAGAGGTTCTCCGCCTAAAATATTGACCCAACGGCATCCTGAATCGTATATTTCGTTAATCAGGTTTTTTAATTCTTCAAGAGTAAATTCAGGCACTTCTTTAACATTTAAAACATCTTCTGCATAACAATAGAAGCACTCCAGATTGCAATATTTAGTAACCAGAAGGTTCACTCGGACGGGTATCCGGACTCCCGTGATCTTCTTCTTGATCAGCCCTTGCAGGGCTTTTCGACCGTTGTAAAGAGCTTTCAGTGAAGACAAATTTTTACCCTTTCGGATCCATCATTAAACATACTATTTTAATTATTTCAGAGCCTTAAGTCTAACGTAATAAATTCAGCAACTTGTATCAATTATATCCTACTTTTAAGGGTTGTATTAAGTTATAATTCTTCTTGAAGAAAAATAATCGGATACCTTAGAGAGCTTGCAGTCTAAAGTAAAAAATATCCCCCTTCACCAACCATTAAAGTTATTGGATTCTACAATTGATTATCGGGCTAAGAGTCGCTTAGCTTTAGATAAGACGGCTTGAATTTTTAATTAAACCTTTGAATAGCAAAGATGTATATGGCCCACCCTATTTGCGTACAAATGGTTAACGAAAAAGAACTATCCTCGCAGGTAACTTATGTTGCAAATGATAATAACTGCAGGTATCACCCCGGAAACACGGAAAATGACCAGATTCCTCTTTTAAGTCAAGGAATGTGCCCTGTTGCATATTTACATGTTTACCCTACTCTTCTGGCCCTGCACTTGAATCAAAACCAATCTAAAATAAAAATTGATTCCAACCAACTAGAAATTTATTGTCCTCTTGGTTCAGATGGGGTGCTTTTTAAAACCTACACCGCAAAAGTAAAAATCGGTTTTACAAAAATTTTTAAACAATTCTTTTCAAAAAAGAATCCTTGGTTGAGGAAAATAGTTAACCTCGTTTATCCAGTAGAACTGTTTAGCAAGAACACTCACCTTGAAGTTGTGAGCGAAGGTCAAGGCTGTGCTTTCGGAATTAAGAAAGGCGATACTTTTTCTTTTAACCTTGATAAAAAGGATGAATTTTGTCCTGCTGCTTTTAATTCCGTTTACCCGTTACTCAATACCGGAAAAGAGGATTTTTCTATTGGGTGCCCAGACCATCGTACTAATGTCCGATTTTCGCTTTCTGCAGAACCAGGCACCCTTAAGTCAGAATGTAAGTCAAATTGCGATTCTTATTCCAGTAGGGTAAAAATAGTAAAAAAGTACGGAAAATTTAATCTTCCCATTGAATTGAACCGTTGGTATACCATTGATGAAGTAATTGAATCCTTAGGAATTCGTTGCTTTTCCTCATACCATGTAGCCTTTCCTTATTTATATGCGCTTTATAATGGAGGTCAATTAGGATTTTTGACAGGAGAAAGAAATACTGCTGGCATAGGTTGTCCAAATGCGACCTATCTAATCAAGTACAAAGTTTCCAGAACTGAAAAAGGTGACTATAAATATTCGTGTGAGAAAAGTCACGAGGACTGTCCAAGAAAAATAGAGTTCAATGAGGACATTCTTATTAAGAACTTTGAAAAATCAGTCCCATTCTTTTATGGCTTATACGATCTTTACGTATCCTTAGTAAAAATTGAATCATTAAATGAAACTATGGAAGTTGAAATTTCTTCAATTAGGGGAGAGACTGGTATAGTTTGGTCAATCTCAAATAATGCCCATTAAGCCCAATCAATATATATAAGAGACATAATTGAGAGCCTTATTTTCACTTTGCAACACGGATAATGTCTTATCCCTTGCGCGCAGATTAATAGATTGTGGTTGGACGATTATAGGGACAAATAATGTAGTCAAAGTTTTGGAGAAAAATGGTCTTGCAGTATTGGATGTGGCTGAATTTCTTAATATCAAAGAAGCCTACCCATTTCCTCCTACGCTTCACCCTAAAATGGAACTCTCTCTTTCAACCAATGAAGCGGAATCCATCCATCTGGTTTTTGATATCACTTATCCTTTGGATGAAGGCAATGATGTTGGGGGGCATACTCTAATAGCTCTCGCCGCCAAGGGCTCGCGAATAGTTGTGACAAGCCAAAGTGATATGGAAAAAGTACTCGATCAAATTCAAGCTGATGGAAAGATTGATTCAGAGTTTCACGATCTCCTCATCCGAAAAGCATATGAAAAAATTTCAAAACACTACTCTTCTCTTTCCGAGACACATTCAAGAATAACAAATGATCCACAAAAAGGGCTCGAAAAAACTTCATTGAGAGAAGGGGAAAACCCATATCAGATTCCAGCAAATCTTATTATTGAAGATTTGGATGATACACTCTCACTGGGAAATTTTGAACAGATCAGCGGGGACTCTCCGTGTTTTACAAATGTTGCCGATTGGGATTCGATTTTAAAAATTCTCTGTTCTTTGTGCAGTGTATTTAAACAATATTTCAATAAAGTTCCTTATATATTTATTGCAGCTAAGCATGGGAACCCCTGCGGTCTGGGTATAGGTTGGGATTCCCCCGAAACAGCTATTGAGTTGGGACTTTTTGGAAACTCTAAATCTGTCTGGGGTGGAGAAGTAATCACTAATTTTCAAATTGATTCCGTTGTAGGTCAAATGCTATTAACAAGTGAGAAAAGAAAAGAAACTTTGGGCAATCCTTATTGGATGCTGGATATGATACTAGCCCCAAGTATTAGTGCCGAAGCAATAGAGATACTTGGAAAAAGAAAAGAGCGTAAACTTTACTCCAATCCAGCACTTAAAGAACCCAATATAGATGGGGCTGAATGGAGTTCTCGTCCTATAAGGGGAGGGAGATTAGAGCAGCCCCCAAACAATTTTATTTTGGATTTATCTGACTGTGAGGTTTTTACCTCATCTGTTGAAAACAAGATTAAAGAATCTTTGGCAATTGCTTGGGTAACAGCATTTCATTCCAACCACGGTGGAAACGAAGTAGCCATAGCAAAAGAAGGCCAACTTTTTGGGGTGGGTGGAGGGCCCTCAACAGTAGAAGCTGTAGAAATGGCCGTTTACCGCGCTCAACTTTGTGGGCATAACCTTAATGATTCTGTTTTTGTAGCAGACGCCTTCTTCCCTTTTATAGACGCGCCTGAAATTTTAATCAAATCTGGATGTAAATATGGGTTAGTCCCAAAAGGTGGAAAAAATTTTAATAGGGTACAAACCTTATTTATCGATCACAATATCCAAGTTTTTTATTTGCCTTCGTATATACGTGGATTTTGTAGACATTGAATGATTACGTATTCAAAAAGCTTTTATTGATTATGAAAAATAAAATTATTCAAAAATTATTTGAGGAAAAACCGTTGTTAATTTGCTTGTTAAGTATATTTTGCCTTCTTATTTCTCTTATACATTTTGACCGTAAAATTGCTTTGCCACGTATTCAAAACCAAAAAATAACTAATTTTTCTGCAGGGGATAAAGTACTTCATGTTCCTGCTAAATATCTGGGAAAAACTGATAAGGGAAAACCTTTAATAAGCGATTTATATGGTTCTATATTGTCTATCGATCAAGCTCCATACTTCCCAGAAAATACATACATCTTGGTGTCAGGGCAGATCGGAAAAAGACGGGAAATTATTGTAGATGAAATACGGGTTTTCCCTAATTATTTTTGGAAATTCTTTGTATCGATTCTTGCCTTTCTCCTATTGGCTGTAAAACTCGTAAATAACGTCCGATTGACTGTGAGAGGGTTGGAATTAAAAGTAAAATCCAAAACAAATCTTGATTAAATTATAAAGGGTTTTATGCCGGATCTTGTGAGCCATGCCGCATCTGCATTTGTATTCCGTAATATTTTTCTAAAATTAAACAGTTGCCAAGGAAATTATTTTTTAATGGTAATTTTTGGAGTTTTTCTTCCCGATTTTGTTTCAAGAGGTTGTATTGTAATAATCCCCGAATTTTTTCTTGTCTCCCAGTTTTTTCATACCCCTTTTGCTTGCTTCTTTCAAACCTTGATCATCAGCTGTTTATTTGTTCGCGAACAACGCCGCAATGTTTTTACGGGTATAACTTTGGGATGGATTCTGCATCAATTATTTGATGCATTCCAGATCACCGTTGGTCCTGGCAATTATTATTACTTTTGGCCACTTTTTGACCAAGCTTTGAGTTTAAACATATTTTTGGCAGGAAATTGGATGTATGTGGCAATAATTACAACACTAGTGGCGATATTAACTCATCAGAAAACCATTTTATGGTTAAAAAGGCGGCTGGACGGGAACAGGTAAATTCTGTCAAAAATGAGGCTAAATAGGTAACCCAGACCCTATGGATTTTCGATAAAACTCTAATGAAAAAAGTCCATAACTATTAATGAAATATTAGTTCTACCTTGATCGGATTTTGATGAATAAAGCAGATTTTAACGCCATAATTAGTGGTAAATTTG
>TARA_B100000686_G_C16806154_1_pt1 | contig 18862 bp, 21 predicted proteins | sample TARA_B100000686 | Tara Oceans TARA_B100000686 (sample SAMEA2622733) | marine metagenome | biome: marine biome (ENVO:00000447); feature: marine epipelagic mixed layer (ENVO:xxxxxxxxx); material: "saline water (ENVO:00002010), including plankton (ENVO:xxxxxxxx)" | depth 150 m
TCTGGAATTTTTTCCTCATCTTGGCATGGTTATGGTAAAAAAGCCATGCTTGTTCATATCTGAGAATAAAAATCCGCCACAGGTAATATATGGAGATGAAGGTGTTGTTGTAGAAAATGGATCAGTTGTAGTTCTAAGGGGCAATGTAAAAGTTATTGAAAAACTGCCGGAAAAAACCAACAACATCGACTTTTCTCCATTGTTATTATCAGAAGTATGTTTTTCATCAGAAGCAGGAAATAGATTTAGAACTAGTACTGACGAGTTAACATTGCAATTAGAGCCCAGATTAAAATACTAAAGTTATTGAAAACCCACAACCCACATAAATTTACTACTACCAACAACCTGACCCCAAGAAAAATTGGCATGATTCGTATAGTACTATTTTTGCTGTTAACAAATACTTATGTCGCACCGTCTATCGCGCTAGAGAGTGATAGAAACCAGCCAGCTACAGTTGATGCCGAAAACATTGAGATAGATGTTTCTAAAGGCATCTGGAAATACAGCGGCAAAGTAACGATTCGTCAAGGTTCACTGTATATGAATGCCGACGAAATCCAACTTATTTTTGAAGACAATGTGCTTCAGAAAGCACTTGCTTACGGAAACCCAGCAATATTTGAACAGCAACCTGAAGGAAGCGATCATTTAATTAAAGGCATGGCTGAAATTATCGAAATAGACGAAATTGAAGATATTGCCACTTTTTCTGGAAATGCGAAACTTCAACAGCACTTAAACACAATAATAGGTGATACCATAATCTACTATATAAGAACCGAAAAAATATCAGTTCGAGGTAGCGGCTCTTTGAAAAGTCGAACTGAACGATTATCTACAATCAGTGTAGGATCCTCTGAAGATTATGGAAGTAACGAAGTTAATCGACCAAAATTAGTAATTCAGCCGACCTCAAACAATCTATCTTTGCAATCTTCAGTACCTTCTATTGTGGATCCCCAAAGTAAGGAAGTAAATCAGAAAAATAGTACAACTGAAATCAACGAAAAGATGACTAACAATGGTGAAGAGGTCGTAGCATTCGTTCCAAGTCGAGTCGCAAAATCAAACGTAAGAGTAAAAGCTAAGCCTCAAAATACAGCAACTGTTCTTGGCGACTTATCAAAAAATACACCTGTCAAGATTTTAACAATTGAGAAGGGTTGGGCTCGAATCAGTATCCCAAATGGCATTAGTGTCTGGGTAGCTGAATCTTACACGCGAAATGTGGGCGATAACCAAGCGATTATTACCGGTAGTAGGGTTCGTGCGCGTTGGTTACCCTCCGTGAATTCGTACGTTGTTGGCTTTTTCGAACCTCAAGAACGAGTTCAAATGATCTCAACCAAAGATAGTTGGATTCAGGTCGTTTTACCGCCATCTATCCCGGCTTGGATACCAGTCAGTAGTCTTGAGGTTTTGGAAGAAAAAACTAAAGCATGGAAAGATGATTGGGCTACTTTTTCAAACATACCTAGGAAGCCGGAAAATTGATTTTTCAATGTAGGTTTCTTCACAAAACTATTAAAATTGCGAGGCAATATAGGACATACGTTGTCTACTCTTGAAACAAAACAGCTTGTTAAAAGCTTTAGAAACCAAACCGTAGTCGATCATGTTGATCTAAAGGTTAGTAGTGGCGAGGTTGTGGGTCTTTTAGGACCAAATGGAGCAGGCAAAACAACTTGCTTTTATATGATTTGTGGTTTGATACGTATAGATGATGGACACATTTTTCTTGATCAAAAAGAAATCAGTAATCTCCCGATGCATCAACGCGCGAGACTAGGTGTTGGTTACCTACCCCAAGAGCCCTCTATTTTTCGTAGGCTTACCGTAAAAGAGAACATTCTTGCAGTGCTAGAAGCGTTACCACATTTAAGCCGAGAAGAACGGCTAGATAGAACGGAAAAGATGTTGCATGATTTCGGCATAATTCATAAAAGCGCATCACTTGGTCTCACTTTATCAGGTGGAGAAAGGCGTCGAGTAGAAATCGCGAGAGCGGTCTCTTTAGAGCCATCATTCATACTTTTGGATGAGCCGTTCGCAGGTATAGATCCAATATCAGTGGGAGATTTACAGAAAACCATTCGTTATTTGAGGAAAAACGGGATCGGCGTGCTCATTACAGATCACAATGTGCGCGAAACTCTAGGAATTTGTGATCATGCATATATTCTATCAGCTGGAAAGGTACTTACATCTGGCACTCCGTCGGAAATACTTAATGATACACAAGTCCGATCGGTTTACCTTGGCGATGAATTTCGCTTATAGGATCAACTTAGAAGCTCATCACGTTTTGGTTAAAACAACTCTTGCTATTCGCCCGGGGCAAAAACAACGTATTAGCCCTTATCTTAAACAATCTGTTTCTGTGTTAAAAGCATCATCGAAAACACTTTGCGAAACACTTGAACTAGCCTTAGAGCTAAACCCTTTTGTGGAGAGTTTTGAGGAAACTCAAACTTGCGATGGAGTAAAGCAGACAAGAAATTACGAACAATCATCCATCAGCAGTATTAATTCTCGCGAGAACCCCAGTTCTCTAGTCTTTCAGGATTCGTTAAAAAAAGAGTCTGCTAGTTTGAATGATGTGGATAAATTTGGTAACTTGGGTGATGATAATGAAAACGGCGATCTTGCTCAAAAAATTAGGGATGCCCTCTCAATCAGGTATTTGGATTCAAGAAAACGAATTATTGCAGAGGCGCTGATTGGCAATATAGACAAACGTGGTTATCTTGATGCATCCTTTGACGAAATCAACTGCATCATTGGGCATCAGAATAGTTTCACAGATAATGAGTTAGAGGAAGTCCTAAGTCAAATCCAAGCAATTGACCCACCAGGTATTGGTGCGCGAAATCTGAAAGAGTGTCTTCTATTGCAAATAAAAAAATTGGCTGCAGGAACACCTGGAAGACGAACTGCTGCTATTATTATCGAAAATCATCTGGAGCTAGTAGCGGAAAAAAACACAAAAAAGCTACGGCAAATCCTTGGAATTACAGAGAATACACTATCACAAGCGCTAAATTTAATAAGAAGCCTAGATCCAGAGCCAGGGCTCAGATACTACAACGACCGGACAACCTATATTGCTCCGGATGTCATTGTTAGCAAAAAAAATGGAAGATGGATAATCGAGTTAAATCCATATCTATATCCACTTATTCGAATTACCCCGGAATATAATTCCTCACAGAATGTAGAAAAAAATAACACTGGTCAGGGTTTTCTCGCATCACAACTAAAAGAAGCTCGCTGGCTTATCAAAAGTTTAAACAAGCGCCAAGAAACTATTGTTCGAATTGCCAATGAAATTATTAAACATCAAGAACAATTTTTTTACCATGAAGAGCTGCAACCTCTAACGCAACGTTGGCTTTCAAGAAAATTACAACTTCATCCGTCTACTATATCGCGAGCCACGCATGAAAAATATATGCTTACACCAAAAGGAACTTTTAAATTTCACGATTTTTTTACACCTAAATGCAATAATGCTACAGGCACAAGTTACTCGACGTCTATGGCAAAAATTGATGTGCGTAGAATGATAGAATCAGAGTCTCCAGAAAACCCTTTTAGTGATCAAGCAATAAGTCTGGAGCTTAGAAAAAAAGGAATTTACTTGGCCAGACGTACAGTAACCAAATACAGGCAACAAATGCTGATTCCAACTTCAACTAACCGTCATCCCACTTTATGAAACATTCACTAAATAAATGAAGGCCTATGACAGATAAAATAAAGAGGCAATGTTTGGAAGGCATTTTGACAATTGACCGCATTCACATTAACGTCACAATCTCTAGTAAGAAAAGATTGCTAGAGGAGCTAGCAATCTCGCTATCAAGCAATAGTACATCCCTTAACAAGGATACAGTGTCGCGCACATTAACGGAGAGAGAGCGCCTCGGAAGTACTGGAATCGGTGGAGGCATAGCGCTACCCCATGGGCGACTAAATGGAATTGATGACTGTATAGCAGCGATAATCCGGCTTAGAGAGCCTTTAAACTTTGATTCTCCTGATGCTCAACCCATTATTCTGGCTATAGGATTGCTCGTTCCTGCAGACGCTTCTAACAAACACCTAAAAATTCTATCTAGTCTTGCAACGATGTTTAACGATTCTGAAAAAAGAAAATCTATCTTAAGTGTGGAAGATCCTTCTACTCTCCTTAAGTTTCTAACCTAATCTGTAATTAGTTTGTGGGCATATCTATTAGAATGAAATTTCAAAAAACTGTCCAAGTGATAAATAAGCTAGGATTACACGCGCGAGCTTCAGCTGAATTAGTAAAAATTGCGATGACCTATAAAAGCGATATTCATCTTAATCTTGAAGGGCAGTCGGTCGATGGGAAAAATATAATGGGAATAATGATGCTTGCTGCTACTTGCGGCAGTCAAATTACAATCACAGCAGAAGGAGAGGATGCAGACTTAGCATTAAGTGCGATTGTGACTGTTTTTTCTAACCGTTTTGGGGAAAAAGAATAGTGCTCTCGCTTTTTGGCTCAGGCATTGGATTTAAAGTAGCTATAGGAAAAGCTGTGGTGTTAGGCCCAGTACACCATAAATTTCCTAAATACAAAATTTCAACAAATCAAATTGAGCATGAAAGTAATCGTTTTCAAATAGCTTTAGGGACTGTCTCCGACAAGTTAGACGCTATTCAAAAGACTGTTTCTGATGAATCTTCCAGTGACGCAAAATCATTTATCGATGTGCATCGATTAATTCTTAAAGATCCAATCATCTCGAAACAACCAATAGAATTTATAAAACAAAATTTAGTGAATGCTGAATGGGCATTACAAACACAAATAGAAAGACTAACCACGCACTTTCTTGGAATTGAAGACAATTATCTTCGTGGAAAAAAAGATGACATTCAACAAATTGTTGACCATATTCTTCAAGAACTTGTCACAGAGAATGGAACGCCAATAACAGTCGACCCAAGTAATTTTTTAGGTGGCGTAGTGGTTACAAACGATCTTATGCCAGCAGATCTTGTCAAGCTTCACGATCTTGGTATAGCTGGATTTATCAGCAGTCTTGGAGGACCGATTTCACATACTTCTATTTTAGCGAGGAGTCTAAGTATCCCTGCAGTAGTAGGACTTCATGGAACGATTAACTTTATTAGAAATAATGATGTACTAGCTGTCGACGGCCATAACGGAATGGTACTGGTGAATCCTGACCAGTCACTTATAGACGAATTCCAAGAACGTCAGCGAAAACAAAACCGGCGAGAGAAATATCTAATTTCACTCAAAAGGAAATCATCTAAAACTCTTGATGGAAAAGTAATCAATTTGCTCGGCAATATAGAAGTCCCATTAGATGTAGAAGAATTAAAAAATGTTGGTGGTTCAGATGTAGGTTTATATAGAACAGAATTTTTGTACATGAACCGCATTGACTTACCAGACGAAACCGAACAATATCAAACATACAAAAATGTTCTCTCAGCAATTTCAGGTACCGTTACTATACGTACCCTTGATTTAGGTGCTGACAAACAAGTAGATGGTGGCCGTCCTAATGAGGATGCAAAAGTTAATCCAGCTTTAGGGCGCCGAGCTATCAGACTTTGCCTGAATGAACCGATGTTATTCAAACCGCATTTAAGAGCGATAATGCGTGCTTCCGTTCATGGGTCATGTCGAATCATGATTCCGATGTTATCTTCCCTTTCAGAACTAGATCAGACTCTTCGGATTATCGAAGAAATTAAAGAAGATTTAGCAAGGGAGGGGCTTGATTTCGACCCAAACATACCAATTGGAGGTATGATCGAAGTGCCAGCTGCAGCAATCGCTGCAGATTTATTTGCAAAGAATTTAGATTTTTTGTCGATAGGGACAAATGATCTAATACAATACACTCTAGCTATTGACCGTATCGATGATGAAGTTGATTACCTTTACGATCCACTACATCCATCGGTACTTCGTCTTATTGATAGTGTTATTCGAGCTGGAAAACAGGCTGGTACTCCTGTTGCTATGTGTGGGGAAATGGCTGGAGACCCAGACTACACGAGATTATTGTTGGGACTAGGCCTAATGGAGTTCAGCATGGTACCGAAACGGATACCTGAGGTAAAAGAAGTAGTGCGAAAAAGTAAGAAAGCCACGTTGATGCTAGAAGTACCCACAATACTCAATTGCACAACACCGCTAGAAGCAAGATCTTTTGTCGAAGAATTAAATACCAAATCTTGAACCAATGCGTATTGGAATCGATTAAATCAAAATTGCTAGATTCATGATTCAAAGTGCTTGATGAAATGCTAGATTCTTTAAGTTTAGATACTCTCATTAAAAGAAGGGAGCAGCTTCTCTCTCGGCTCCAAAAGTTTAGTGATCTCAAACTTAATTTAAATATGGCTCGTGGACTACCTGCTCCGGAACAGCTTGACCTTGCAAACCACATTATGGCTCTACCTGGACCCACACAATACCTCACTTCCGATGGTATCGATTGCCGCAATTATGGGGGTACAGATGGGCTTGCAAGCATCAAAGACATTTTCTCGGGCATTTTAGAATGCGATAAAGACAACATTGTTATTGGACAAAATAGTAGTCTTTCTATGATGCATGATGCCGTAATGAGGGCCTATGTTTGGGGAGTATCCGAGGGTGAAGTAGCATGGAGAGAGCAAGGAAAGATTAGGTTTCTGTGTCCGTCTCCAGGATATGATCGACATTTTAAGATTAGTGAATTGTTCGGGTTTGAATTGGTACCTGTTGAAATGACGAGTTCCGGACCGAATATGGATCAGGTAGAGACTTTTGCGGTAGATCCGTCTGTAAAAGGCATCTGGTGTGTGCCGCGTTACAGTAATCCTACCGGAGTAACCTATAGCCATTCCACTGTTGACCGGCTAGCGCAAATGGAAACTGCCACAGACTTTCGAATCTTTTGGGACAATGCTTACGCTGAACACCATCTCGTGGATCAACCAAAACCTCTCGCCAATATTCTAAAAAGCTGTATTGCCCATGGTCATCCTGACAGAGTGTTGATGTTCGCATCCACCTCTAAGGTCACTTTTGCGGGTAGCGGTATTTCCGCTATGGGTGCTAGTGAGCCCAACATCTCGGAAGCAAAATCTAAAATTCAATTCCAAACAATTGGTTCAGACAAACTAAACCAGCTTCGCCACGCAATTTTTTTTAATGATCTAGTTGGACTTCGTGCTCATATGAAAAATCATGCAGCAATCTTAAAGCCAAAATTTGATTTAGTTGATACAATTTTCAAACGTGAGCTTAGCGGGAAAAATATAGCTACTTGGTCGAAACCAGAGGGCGGTTATTTTATTAATCTTGATGTCATAGAGGGATGTGCCCGAAAAACCATCGACCTAACTGCCAAAACGGGAGTAACACTTACGCCAGCAGGATCTAGTTTTCCTCACGGGTTCGATCCTCTCGATAAAAATATTAGAATCGCACCAACTTTCCCAAAAGAAAGTGAGATTCAAAAAGCAATGGAAATTGTTTCAATTTGTATTGAGATCATCGCAATCGAAAAACAACTCCGAACAATTAATAAGAATTAATTCCTAGTAAGACACGTTCTTCGTTTCTCAATTAAGTTAACGACATCTCTTTACGTCATCTAGAAATCACTGATACTTATCACTGTCAAGAATGCTGTCTGGATTAATAAACAGCATGACTATATCCTTCGATGATTTAAACTGGGGAATGTCTGTCTAAGTGAGCGAAGTTTGGATAGATCAGCCTCACTACTGATAACTCCAGTACCACCTAATTTTTCTGCTACCACTTCACCCCATGGATTGACTATGACACTATGCCCCCACGTAGAACGTCCAGGGTGATTTCCGACTTGCGCTGCTGCTACAACCCAACAAAAATTTTCAATAGCCCGGGCTCTAATTAATGGTTCCCAGTGCGACTCTCCAGTTAAAACTGCAAACGCAGATGGCACGGTTAAAATTTCAGCCCCAAGAGATGTCAAGGTCCGGTAAAGTTCTGGGAATCTAATATCATAACAAATACTCAAACCAATAGAGGTAGATTCTGTTTGTATCACCACCGGTTTACTGCCAGCGTATACATGTTTCGACTCAAAATAGGTTTCCCCATTCTCTAATTCAACATCAAAAAGATGGATCTTGTCATATCTACCTAGGTTAGATCCATCAGGATCATAAACTAAGCAAGTGTTTGTTACTTTATTATCCGAAGCCAAAAATGGCACGCTGCCACCCACTAATATCGCTTTACTTTGCTTGGCAAGATTCGCCATAAATCCGCGAACGCTTTGCTCTAATTCGGCAGCATCTAATCTCTGTGAATGATTTTCTGGCATGAGCATAAAATTTTCCGGTAATACAATGATATTCGCACCTTCATTTGCTGCACGAGTGACATATTGCTCAGCTACCCTAAGATTCTCACTGACAATCGATCCGCTGTTCATTTGAATTGCAGCAAGTTTCATTCCTGATCACCGATTCTAAAATTGCTAAACTCAAGAATGATCACAAGATAGTCAACACCACCAGAAGCCGACTCTAGAAATATATACTGAGATGGTATGCCTAGAGACACTAACCATTCCTTGAATTCTATTGCCCAAGCATTTCCGCGGTCACCTCCTGGAAAACGTATAACGATTTCGTGATCAGATTGCTCATCAAATACAGACAATATTTTTCGGAAGATATTCAGCTCAAGTAAGATCTTTGTGTTCCGACGGACCGGCCAGTCCTTATAATAAAGTTTCTCATCTATTAAAACCATAGGCGCACCAACCGGTGGATTGTTTTCAGCATAAGAAAAATTAAAAAAACATAAAAGTAACAAAAACAACGAAAAAGAAAATTTATTGACCATTTAAACAGTGTAGGTTTTGCAAGAGCGGTACAAAAAGCATTTAAAATCTAACCTGAACTACGATGGTAAGGGAGGCCACGTAGAATGCTAATAGCTCGATAAATTTGTTCAAAGATTACTAAACGTGCAACTGAACTTGCCATCGTAAATTGAGACAGAGCCCACACCTTATCAGCTCCTTCTAAAACATCAGCCGACAATCCATCGGGCCCTCCCACCAAAAATGCTACATTCTGGCTATTTTCAGTCCACTGAAGGAAAAAATCAGATAATTTTTCAGTAGTAAATTGATCGCCCTTTTGATCCAAAGCTACTATGTGATAATCATTTGGGATAGCTGCTAATATACGGCTTCCCTCCGCACTAATTATTTTTCCTATATGCGCATTATTACCACGCCTTTCGGTTGAAATTTCCTTTAATTCAATTATCCATGGTTTTCCTAGACGATTAGCGTATGTCTTGCAACTCTCTGTTACCCACTTTGGGCCGCGGTCACCTACAGCAATTACCAACACTCTCATGTGAAATTTTTCTCGGCCGGATCATCTTGCAAAACTTTTGATGATTTCGTTAAATGTTCATTCCATAGTCGTTCCAGACTATAAAAGTGCCTTACCTCAGGCATCATTAAATGCACTACGACATCAGAAAAATCGATCAGTATCCAGTTGTTTTCTAACTCACCTTCTAATCCAATTGGGCGAAAATTGTGTCGGCGTGCCGCGTCACGAACCCTATCCGCCATTGCATGAACATGTCGATGGGAAGTGCCACTAGCAATTACCATAAAATCCGTAATATCAGTAAGTTTTCTGACATCCAACTGACAAATATCGTTTGCTTTAGCTTCTTCTAATTCTATTACAATTACCTGTGACAACTTCAATTCATAGCTATCAACATCAGTGGCTTTCATAAAGTTTATTGCTCCTTATATAACTAAGAACACTGCTAGGCAACGTATTATTAATCCGATCCTTTTTTAACAATACATCTCGGATCATTGTTGAATTGATATCAATAGACGGGACAGATATACAATAAACATAACCAGCTGACCTCTCTTTCAATTTAACAGGATCATCCACTATTACTACATCATGACACCATTTTGGTAACGGATATGGTAGCCGCCAACCGGGGCGGTTCATTACAACAATATGAACGTTGTCAAGGATCTTATCCCAACAATGCCAACCAGGTAAATCCAAAAATGAATCAAGACCTATAATTAAACATAAAGGTGATTCACCAAATTCTTTCCTCAGTTCTTTCGCAGTCAAATAAGTATAAGAAATACCTCCGCGTTGGATCTCTCGATCATCACACTCTAATTTAGGAAACTCATTTATGGCTAATTCGATCATCGACACCCGATGTTTGGAATCAGTTAATGGAGTCGTACGATGTGGTGGATGATAAACAGGCACTATTAAGACCCTAGCCAATGCAAGTTTTGACTGGACTGATGATACTGTCCGTAAATGACCTAAATGTATGGGATCGAATGTCCCACCAAAAACACCTATTATTGGCAACTGTGAAATGTGCAAATCCTCGTCCGAGCTAAATCCTACTAATGCCTCTAATGAATATTTCTCAACCTTAACAACAAAATCCGTCCAAAACTAAAAAATATATAATTAAAGCAGTCACTTCACTCAATGTTTTTATCCAAAGTAATTCAACTCCAAAAATTAGGCTGACATTCTATCTTGATTTGGGCAGAAGGTTAAATGAAAACGATGATCTACCCCCGAAATTGATATGGCCATGTTCTCTATATTGTTCCAAATTGAACCAACTTCAAAACGTCGCCCTTTTGCTATTTGATCTAGCTCAGAAAGTCGAGCTAAAAGCTCCTTCCAGTAGTCTGGGTGATGACGCTCCAAAACGGACTTAACAATTTTTATACGGCTAGACCAAACACGATGTTGCTTTAGAACAAGGTGCGTTTCCTTACCGCTATTAATTTTCTGAGACATTTCGAGTAAATGACGAGTCTCACGGGCTAAAGCCCAAATAATAACTATAGATTCAATAGAATCTCTCCTTAAGTGATCGAGGATTCGCAATGAACGATCCACTGATCCTTCTAAACAACTATCTATAAACTGATAAACACTAAATTTTGCTTGCCCAGAAATATATTCGTTAAGCATATCATCATTTATTTCTTCGCCCTCATGAAGCAATAAACTAAGTTTTTCTATTTCCTGTGCTGCTACTATTAAATTTCCTTCAATATAGAATGCTAATTTTCCCGCTACCTCTGAACCTATTTTTAACCCCTTTGATAAAAATCGCCCCCTAATCCATTCAACTAAACTTCTTGGCGGTATGTTTGCTGCTTCCACGATAACTCCTTTTTTATCTACCTCCTTGAACCATGATGAAGTTTGAGTTCTCTTTTCGATGGGTCCGGAAATCAATAAAAGAATTATGTCATCATGCTTCTCCTCCAGATAGGAAAGCAAAACTTTACTGCCCTCACTGGTTAGCTTTCCGGTCGGAAACCTTATTTCAATAAGTCGCTTAGTTGAAAATAGACTCATAGAACGAGTAATGTCAAAAAACTGTTGCCAATCCAAATCAAGGCCAGCGGTTAAACGGATCACCTCTTCTATACCATTCTGCTTAGCTAGTTGATGCACTTGATCAGAACTCTCCTCAACCAAAAGAGTTTCGGCACCAAATATTAAATATACTGGATCTAATCTCTTTTTAAGCCTGGAAGGTAGTGTAGTTGGCGTTGATCTCATTAACTTTTATGCAAACTTGACGTCTTTTATTTGTCAGCATATTAACAAATTATATTATGGTCTAACAAAATATCGTCAGCCTATCAAACCTTCCGCGAGAACTTCTAGCCGTTGAGCAATTCTTTTGGCTAGCTGATTCAATAATTCATCGCGTAACAACTCTTCTTCCAACTCTAGTTCCAACACTTGCCCGCTGTCATATTCGAGACTAGAGCTTAGTGTTATCAGAGTCTTATCTAATAATATATCTAGATTCGGCATTAATACACGATATTCAACTTCATACTTTGATATATAACCATTAACCTTGCCACGATTATCGATAGATCTCACCTCTCGCAAATATGTGACCCGCAATAAGTCGAGTATGATAGTCGCATCCGATTGTTCTTTTATCGCCTCCACCCCACGCGATCTCAGTTCTAGATTTAACTTCGCAACTAGCTCTGCATTATCTCCTTCAACATATGTTTTTTCCATATAGTGGGGTATTGATTGCTGGCCCCGAAGATGAAAACCACAGCCGGATACTAGTAGCAAAATTATCGAGATGCAGGTATTCTGAATTAACTTACGCACTTGATTGTATACATAGTTTCACCAGAATTTTTTAAACAACAACATTAACTAATCTTCCTGGCACAATGATAAATTTTTTTATAGTACCGGTGCCAACATGGTCGGATATCCAATTTTCACTTAATACTGCATCCTGGATTTCTTTGTCGTTAGCATTTGCAACAATGTCGATCTGCCCGCGCAATTTACCATTTATTTGCACTACTAGTCGAATAGTATCTGACTTCAATGCTGATGGATCTACCTCCGGCCAAGTAGCATCAAGTAACTCAGTATCCTCGCCCAGGGAGTTCCATAAACTATGAGAAATATGAGGTGCGAAAGGAGCTAACACTCGAATCATAATACTAAGCGCTTCACTCACGGCTGCCTTTCTTTCTGCACCTCCATCCACGTCAAACCTATCTAATATCTTAAGCATCTCCATACAAGCTGCAACTACAGTATTGTATTGCGTACGCTCCATGTCCCGGCAAACCTTTTGTAAGAGCGTGTGCACTTCACGCCTTAGTAATTTTGTTTCATCATCCGCCGATGTAAAATCCGTAATTCCTGCTTTAGGCAACAACTGAAATCGGTATACGAAAACCCACAAACGACGCAGAAATCGTTGTGATCCTGCCACAGCGTCATCATTCCATTCGAGAGCTTGATCAGGCGGTGAAGCAAACATTGTAAACAGTCGCACCGTGTCAGCCCCATATTGATCAATTAGTTTTTGTGGGTCTGTACCGTTATTTTTTGACTTTGACATCGTGGTCCAACCAGTTGTTTCAACTATTTTTCCGTCAACTAACCATATAGGCTCTTCTGCAGCACTAGAGGCATCAACTCTTATTTCAATCTCCTCTGGCCGAATCCACTTTCGACCTTCACCCTCTGTATCGCGATAGTATGCTTTCGATAAAACCATTCCCTGGCATAACAATTTTTGTGTAGGCTCATGAGACTCTACTATTCCTATATCTCGCATTAGTTTATGCCAAAAACGAAAATATAAGAGATGCAATACCGCATGCTCAATACCTCCAATATAGTGATCGACGGGTAGCCAATAGTTAGCTCGCTCATCCAACATTGACATAGCATCGGGACTACAATACCGAGCATAATACCAACTAGATTCGACGAAAGTATCGAAGGTATCTGTCTCCCGATTAGCGGCAGAACCGCATTCAGGGCAAACTGTTTGCTTCCACTCATCCAAAGTCTTTAATGGCGATTGCACCCCCATAAATTTTACATCTTCCGGCAAAACAACTGGCAATTGCTCGTCGGGCACCGAGACGGGACCACACCGTTCGCAATAAACAATCGGGATAGGACAGCCCCAGTACCTCTGCCTTGAAACGCCCCAGTCTCGTAGGCGGTAGTTGACTTTTCTTTCTCCCATTCTGCAGTCAACCAAAAAATCTGAAATTTGATCAAAGGCATCTTGGAAATCAAGACCAGAAAAATGCTCCGAATTGACGGTGACAACGTCTTCCTTGCCAGTCCATGCTTCCTGCTGTACATCGAGAAATATGTCAGTCGTCGGTGCTATTACCTGCCGGATAGGAATTTTGTAGCGGGTCGCAAATTCATGATCGCGATCGTCATGGGCAGGTACTCCCATGATAGCTCCCGTGCCATAACCAATTAGGACAAAATTCGCAACCCAGACAGGAATTTTTTCACCACTTAAAGGATTTATAGCATTCACATTCAAAGACATTCCCCGCTTTTCCGCTGTCTCTTGCTCAAACTCGCTAATTGCACTATTGCGACAGGAACGAAGAAACTCTGCTATTAATGGATCTTTAGCCGCTACTAATATAGACAAAGGATGATCTGCCGAGACAGCCATGAAAGTTGCTCCATAAATAGTGTCGGGCCGAGTTGTAAAGACACGGAGTGGGCTATCTATGTCTTCTGCCAACCTAAAATCAATTTCTAAACCTTCTGAACGACCAATCCAATTTCTCTGCATAGCCTTAACTGACTCTGGCCAGCCATGCATTGAATCAAGTCCATCTAGAAGTTCATCAGCATAAGAAGTTATCCTGATAAACCACTGTGGTATCTCTCGCTTTTCTACTACTGCACCAGATCGCCAACCTCTACCATCAATGACCTGTTCGTTTGCAAGCACAGTCTGATCGACAGGATCCCAATTGACCACCGAATTACGGCGGTACGCTAAACCTTTCTTTACCAATCGAGAAAAAAACCATTGTTCCCAACGATAATAATCTGGTCGACATGTGGTGACTTCCCTTGACCAATCATAGCCAAATCCCATACGCTTAAGCTGTCCCTTCATATGATCTATGTTTTGGTAGGTCCACTCAGCTGGCGGTACTTGTCTTTGGATCGCAGCGTTTTCCGCTGGTAAACCAAATGCATCCCAACCCATGGGCTGCATTACATTACGACCAAGCATCCGCTGATACCGACTCATCACGTCGCCGATTGTGTAATTTCGAACATGGCCCATGTGAAGATTGCCAGAAGGGTAAGGCAACATTGATAGACAATAAAATTTTTCCTTTTCTGGCTTTTCCATAACCCGAAAACTAAGATTGTCTTCCCAATAAGATTGAGCTTGTTCTTCTATTTCTATAGGGTCATAGCTTGACTGCATTAGAACACCTTGCATATATCTTAAACTAAGTTGATGAAACTTTAAGATTTGAAGGAATCAGAATCACGGTCTATTGGGCCAGGCCAGTCAGAAAACGGGAAGGGTCGATTATCCGTATTCCAGGTCACATACTGAAGAACATGATAACTAAATTGATTGAGATTGCCAGTGAAATGAACGACCCTATGATTAGTTTTCCCTGATAAAGCAACAATGACAAACTGGAGTACCAAAGCAATACCAACCAAAGCTCTTACCAAATAAAATACTAAACCAAAGTACAATAAAACAAGCAGTAATCGTACCCAATAGTCGGGATTTTTAATTTTTTTCTCTTTAAGTTCATCCATAAGGCATGTAGGTATCGCGTTCTAAAAATTGTTGATAAAAAATTAATCTGTAAATATAAGCTATATTCGACCGATTTTGCGATGTCAAGGCCAAGTAACCAAAAATTTTATAAAATTATTCCGCAAGCCCAACATATTTCAAAATTCTTTGGATTTTGCTCTCCGCAAGCTTGGCAATTAAGATTCGTTTCTACAATTGAGGTTTCCTCATACTCTCGTACAATTGATTGTGCTGACGCGGCAAAACGATCGTCATCTATCCAAACCTCGGGCCAAACCTCGGTTAGAGGTAATTCTCCACTAGCACCTTGGGCGTTTTCATTAAACACATTAGACCTAATAGAATTAGCCTCTAAAAGAGTTTTCACGAGATGGGCCTCAACTAGGGTTCCCGCGGTAAAGACTCTCTGCATATTCTAATCACACAGTCAGTACAAATGTTCTCTAGACCACGGTATCTGATTATTTCGTTCTCCGGAAAACACAACTTGAAATAACTGCAATCCCCCGGTCAAAAAAGCCGCAATTGATCCAGACAAATAAAGACGCCAAGCTCTGATGAAATTTTCATCAAACATTGAAGATACTTCTAAATTGGAAGACTCAAATCTATCAAGCCAATGTTCAAGAGTTCTCGCATAGTGTAATCGCAAGTTTTCTACATCTAAGACTGAAAACCGGTTAGGTTCGAGAATGTTCATAATTTCACGTAAAGTTGGCGGATAAGCGCCTGGAAAAATTCGTTTATCAATCCAAGCACTCATGGGTCTAGCAACATTTCGACCAATACTGTGAATTAGCGCTCTTCCGTCACTTTTTAAATTTGAGGCAACAACATTTCCCAGTGTGCTGTAATTATCCTTACCTACATGCTCAAGCATTCCAACGGAAACAAAAACATCATAACTACCTTTCATGTTTCGATAGTCATCTTCAATATAATTAACCCGATCATCATACCCCTCTGCTCGAGCTCTATCAGACGCAAAGCGTATCTGTTCCTTTGAAATATTATAGGAAGTTACTCGGACATCATAATATTTAGCCATATGACGTGCTAACCCACCCCAACCACAACCAGCTTCTACAACTTGATCGCCCGATTTTAGTTGTAGCTTACGACAGACATGATCCATTTTTGCTTGTTGTGCTTCCTCTAGGGTCATATCTTGATATGGAAAATATGCACAGGTATATTGCATTTCAGTATCAAGCCATATTTGATAAAATTCATTTCCAATATCATAGTGGTGATGAATATTTTGCTGAGCCCGGCCTAATGTATTCGATGGCCTGAAGCGCGCTAAAGGGAGTTTTTCAAACGGTGTTCCTATTCCATTTCGATTGCTATCCATTCTTTTGTGACGACTAACATCAGACTCCACAAGCATATCAACTAGGTTACCCTCAATATCTATACTACCGTCACTATAGCCATCGCCAAATGCGACTTCACCTGAAAACAATAATTTGTAAAGAACTGAACGATTTTTAAAATTGACAGTGCCGAGTGAATTTTCTTGGGGTCCTACTGTAAATCCATCCCATAATTTCATCTGGAAATTTGGTCTTCCTAACCGATTGTAAAATTCCTTAAGACCAAAACGTTCGTGACTCATTGATTTGCCCCTACTAGCTGGCACAAGGTTATCATGGCGAGCTCTTACCGCGGTTCGTAACTCATTTAAATCTTTTTTGTCTGACATATACTAATATTAACTCAATGTTGGATCGGTTGTTTCTGAAATCTTAAAGTCGTATGAAATGTCTGCTGTTTTGTTTAACATCATTGAGACTGAACAGTACTTCTCTGCCGAAAGCTCTATAGCTCTGCCTACCTTATGTTCGTCAAGTTTTTTTCCGGATAAAACAAAATTTATTTGAATATTTTTAAAAACTTTAGGATCTTCAGAGGATCTCTTGCCTTCTAATTGTACTTCCATATTAACAACTTGTTGGCGAGCTTTTCGCAGTATCTGCAAGACATCTATTGCGGTGCAACCTCCGAGACCCAACAAGATCATTTCCATTGGGCGAGGACCTAAATTTTGACCACCCAACTTTGGCGAGACATCCATTACAACGCCATGACCGCTTTCAACAACACCTTTAAAACTTGATCCTTTGCTAAGAGTGACCTTCGCCTTCATGGTTTTATTTGTAAATCCTTTAAGTTTCTATATCAAAGCTGCTAATTTCGAGCCGGGATCAGAAGCCCTCATAAGCGACTCCCCGATCAAAAATGCATTAACGCCTTTATCTTTTAATTTCATGACATCAGTAATAGATTCTATTCCACTTTCTGTGACCACTATTCTCCCGGTTGGTATGTGCGACATTAGTTCGATAGTTGTTTCTAATCTTGTCTCGAAAGTCTTTAAATTCCGATTATTAATTCCAATCAAACAGGTATCAATTTTTAGAGCCCTCTCAAGCTCTTGCAAATCATGCACCTCTATCAATACGTCCATACCATAATCATTTGCAGCCGTAGCTAAATCAATCATTTGAAGATCATCGAGTGCTGCCACTATTAACAATACACAATCCGCACCTATAGCTCGACTTTCACTGATCTGCCATAAGTCGATCATAAAATCCTTTCGAAGGACTGGAAGTCCACTTACGTTTCTTGCAATGCAAACAAAATCATTATGGCCTTGAAAAAAATCTGTATCAGTCAAAACTGAAAGGCACGTTGCCCCATTTTCCGAATAACTCTTCGCAATGGCTTCAGGCTCAAAATCAGGTCGAATTATACCCTTGCTTGGAGATGCTTTCTTAAGTTCTGCGATAATCGCTGTTTCACGAATTTGTATTTTTTTAATAATAGCCTCAACAAAACCTCTTGGATCTTCTTGATCTCTCGCCGTTTTCTTAAGATCCTCAATCGAATGAAGCATTCTACGACTATTGATTTCCTCTTTTTTTCGAGCAACGATTTGGGTAAGAATATTGTCTGGGTTATTCATCTGCTGGGACGCCGATCAATAAAATTCTGGAGCAATTTGTGGCCGTATTGAGTGAGAATTGACTCAGGATGAAATTGCACCCCCTGAACGGGATATTCTTCATGTGCAATCGCCATAATTTCGCCATCGTCCTCTGAACGAGCTGTAACATGAAAACAATCGGGCAATGATGAAGATTCCACAACTAAAGAATGATAGCGGGTTGCTTGAAAAGGATTTGGAATGTCTACAAACAAACCTTCAGCATCATGCAAAATCATAGAAGTTTTACCATGCATAAGCTTGCCCGCTTGTACTATATGACCACCGTAAGCTTGCGCAACACTCTGATGTCCGAGACAAACACCGAGTATAGGTGTAAAAGCTCCATATTCCCGTATTACATCCAACGAAATTCCCGATTCACTTGGTGTGCAGGGACCTGGTGAAATAACAATTTGAGAAGGTGCTAATACTTCTATGTCATCGAGAGTTATCTGATCATTTCGATAGACAGCAACCTGCTGCCCTAACTGGCCAAAATACTGAACCAGATTGTATGTAAAAGAATCATAATTATCGATCATTAAAAGCATATATAAAGGTAATTAATAAGGCCTCGAACCTAATTTTATCAATCGAGCAATCTATTTGCTAGGTGAGAGAAATATTAGCCATGGTTGCTT
>TARA_B100000686_G_C16806152_1_pt1 | contig 18861 bp, 17 predicted proteins | sample TARA_B100000686 | Tara Oceans TARA_B100000686 (sample SAMEA2622733) | marine metagenome | biome: marine biome (ENVO:00000447); feature: marine epipelagic mixed layer (ENVO:xxxxxxxxx); material: "saline water (ENVO:00002010), including plankton (ENVO:xxxxxxxx)" | depth 150 m
GCAGCTGACCACCTTCTCCAGAATTGCACTTATGAGTTGAATCTAAGAAATATGACAAAAAAATTAATTCCCAGTTTTATTGTTACATATTTTATTCAGAAATGGTTCACCTTCAATCGTGTTTTAATCGATTAAGGCAAAATAAGTGTATTAAAAAATCAAAAGGCCAAGAGCCCTACTTTGTAGAGCCCTTTATTAAGAAAGACATTAGAAAATACCACGAATTTGATTCGCTAAACGAGCTGCGTATTGATCAGTCATGCCGCTAATAAAATCTAAAACTCGTAAGTAAATATGATAAGCACTCAGCTGCTCATGAGGCTGGCAGTTCCCCATCATTTCAATCAATGATGCGTCGCGCTTACTCATGCCATCAAAACCATTTGAATAAAGCGCATAACCAGCTTGAACAAATGCAGTTAAGAGTGTATCCAAGGTTGCATAAGCCCCTATCTCAACACCTTTTTTATCTTTATTTCGAAAAACAATATCCTGCGCAAAAGACCGGACTGACTTCATAAAGTGACGAACACCTGAATCTGATACCAGATTCATTAATGGCTCTTGCAACTGCCCTGCCAAAATCGCATCATGGTTACGGCAGAAGGCATCTACAAAACCAGCCATAATACGATCCATGGCGTATCCACGAAGCAAAGCCAAGCGAGTTTTCATTGGCTGAATACCTTGGGTTACTTTCTTTAGATCAGAAGGATCAACAACTGGCTCAAAGAGTGTTCGAAAATCATCCCAACCTATAATACCCAGCTCGACAGCATCTTCCAGATCAAGTATCAAATAACAAATATCATCAGCAGCTTCTACCAAGTGAGCTAATGGATGTCGAGCATAGCGTCCATTGACCATTGGCATGCCCAAGGATGTAGCTATGTGGTTTAGGGTTGTCGATTCAGCGGCAAAGCAACTAAATTTACCAGGTTTTTCAGCCACTGTTGAAAGCCACGGATATTTTAGGAGTGTACCTAAGGTTGGCACTGTTAAACGTAAGCCACCACGATACCAGTGCTTTTCAAGCTGAGTGACAATGCGAAAGCCTTGCGCATTACCATCAAACCATAATAAGTCTGATACTTCACTATCACTATCAATAACGTCAACAATTGGCGAGTGCAAGCGTTCGTTGAACCAGTCACGAATACAATCTTCACCTGAGTGACCAAAAGGTGGGTTACCTATGTCATGCGCTAGACATGCAGCCTGAACAATGATGCCAATATCTTCAGGCTCAACAAAAGCAGGCAAATAGCCTTGCTCACTTAAATAATCACCTAATCGTTGACCAAGAGAGCGTCCAACAGAAGCGACTTCTAAACTGTGAGTCAAACGAGTATGCACATTATCATTAAGTGATAATGGGTGTACTTGCGTTTTGCGAGCTAACCGCCGTAAAGGCTGACTAAAAATAAGTCGGTCATAATCTTTATGAAATTGACTACGCCCCGCCTCTGCAATTAAATTGAGATCATCTGTTTGAGCAGCACCTGGCTCCCCCATAAATCGTCTTGGAGTTAAAAGCTGTGACCAATCCACACTTAATCCTTTTTTAATTTAAGCTGCTGGTGCACCTGATTGAGGGCAGACATAATCGCTGGCAGCTCTTTGAGTTTTGTATCGGCAACTGCAACAAATGCAGTATTTATAACACCAGATTTAAAATCATAGTCCATAACAGTACCATCAAGTCTAAAAATATCACCTCCACGGGCCTTTAACAGGACTTGACCGGCTGCTAAATCCCACAAACATGTGCTTCCAAGTCGAGGATACACATCGCCGTAACCCTGAAATAAAGCACAGAACTTTACAGCAGCACCTAAATTAACAATAGCTTCATCCGTAATAATAGGCTTTAAAGATTCTACCACTTTTAATTTACGCACATTTTGTGTAGAAGATGAATAAATAACCAATGGATGTTGTTTTTTTAATGCCACTAAATGTTCGATGGACTCAGGCTGCTCAACATCAAATGAAGAACAACCAGAGGTAAAGGACTGAAAACCATAAGCCCAACATAATAAACCTGTTCGAGGCCAAGTAATCCAGCCTGCTATAGGCGTATTATTGTAAATAAGCGCCAAATTAATAGCATAATGCCCAGTCCCCTTTACAAAACCAGAAGTCCCATCCAAAGGATCAATCAACCAATAAACCTCAGGAGGATTTGCTTTAAAAGCAGCGGTTTCTTCTTCTGTATTTTCCTCTGAAATAATAGGAATATTTAAACCAGTTGCTGTTAATTGTTCGGTGAGAAGCTGATGACAATGATGATCAGCGGTTGTCACAGGTGATGCATCTTTTTTAAGAGAAACATCCCAAGTTTTAGGGTCTAAATAAAATTCATTCAATGCATGAGATGCTTCAATCATAATTTCATGAAGTGTATTTTTGATTTGCGAGACTTGATTTAAATAATAATTTACATTTTGCATTGATTCACCGTTCATTTTTTACAACTAGGCAAGGTCTCTAAAGTCGCTTAGTTTAATCACTGGATTTTCAACCAAGTAATTGTATACTTATACATTGTTATACCCAGGGTCAAAAGGATTACACCATATTTTTTCCTGTTGGATTTCCCAATGGATATAAAAGAATTACATCTATTTAATGACTCTTGCTGCGTTATCCATAGATTTAACTCTTTAAACTGTGCGATCAAGAAGTCAAAGGAGCAATTTGATGTCAGACGAAAAAAATGACAGTGCACCAGCCGAACCAAAGGCTGCACCCGCACCAACAGCTGAAGCACCGCCCCCAGCGCCAGAACCTGCACCAGCGCCTGCAGCTGCTCCTGCAGCACCTCCGCCATCACAATCAGATAAAGTGCTGGCCTATCTGTCACAGGTACCCGCGTGGTTATGGGCTGCAAGCGCAAGCAGCTTTGTTTTTTTCACAGGTTTTCTTGTCTTTATTAGCCAACAAGCGCCAGACCAGTACGCAATGACAACAGTACCGCCATGGGAGCATAATTTAAATCCAAGCGAGCTTATCGCCTACCATCGTGCATTGAAATCAGGCGCATTTAATGGCAATGAGATTGAAGCCAAACGCTACTTATACCGCCAAGGTTCCTCATCACAACTTTTTGCTCGTCAATCATACTCTAACACAAGAGCACCCGAAACGTTGAGCAGAAATCTGCCGCAAAAACCACTGACAATTGAACAGATTACCAGTTTTGCATCTAGTTCACAGCCAGTGAATAAAGGCTCATTTCAACAAGCACAAGAATATGTCGCAAACGAGCGAAAACGATATAACTCAATCAACGAGCTTCGCTACTCCACGAATGCGAATGGCATTTATATTCAAACAGCCTCTTTACGTTCACCTCAAGATGCAAATGCATTGCAAGCTGAACTCCAAAGACGTGGCTATGCACCGTTTATTCAAGAAGCCTTTGTCAAAGGCAGTAAATGGTATCGTGTTCGATTTGGCCCATATCAGTCGATGGCTGAAGCAGAACAAGCTGCTCGCAATCTTCGAGCCAATAGGTATACAGCTCAGGTCATTCGCACCCCTTAACAAAAACCATGCTTAACCTAAGCTGTCTCAACAAGTCCCTTTATTGGGACTTTTTTCTTTCGATCACTTTTCACTGACTTGAAATTCAATACAATCGTCCCCAAAATGAGTTTTAACATGATCAACAAGATTTCTATTCAATAAAAAGGTTTATAGTCATGGAACAAATGCACAGTACAACGATTGTTTGCGTCAAACGTGGCGAAAACGTAGTAATCGGTGGCGATGGCCAAGTCTCACTTGGTAATACAGTGATGAAAGGCAATGCACGTAAGGTAAGACGTTTATATAAAAACCAAATTCTTGCTGGCTTTGCTGGTGGTACAGCTGACGCTTTTACCTTATTTGAGCGTTTTGAAGGTAAGCTTGAACGTCACCAAGGCCACCTTGTTCGTGCGGCAGTCGAGCTAGCAAAAGACTGGCGTACTGACCGAATTCTTCGCAAACTTGAGGCACTTCTTATCGTTGCAGATAAGACATCTATGCTGATTATTACTGGTAATGGCGATGTTATTGAACCTGAGCACGACCTTGTTGCAATTGGCTCTGGCGGTCCTTTCGCGCAAGCAGCAGGCCGTGCTTTAATGGAAAACACTGAATTAAGTGCGCGTGAAGTTGTCGAAAAATCCCTTCATATCGCAGCAGACACATGTGTTTACACAAATACTAACCTCTCTTTCGAAGAACTTGAATAAATCAGCTTTAATAAGTTAAGCATTCATCAAAGAGAATACGAACCATAAATGTAAACAATTGATAATCGAGAATTAGTATGGTTGAAAAAACTGAAGAAATTACACTATCCCATATTGAAACAATGTCTCCAAAAGAGATTGTGGCAGAACTCAATAATCATATTATTGGGCAAAATGATGCAAAACGTGCTGTTGCTCTTGCACTGCGAAACAGATGGAGACGTCAACAATTAGACGAAGCATTCCGCGCAGAAGTAACGCCAAAAAATATTCTAATGATCGGCCCTACAGGTGTTGGTAAAACTGAAATTGCGCGCCGTCTTGCAAAACTTGCAAATGCACCATTCATCAAAGTTGAAGCAACAAAATTTACAGAAGTTGGCTATGTTGGCCGTGATGTTGAATCTATTATTCGTGACCTTGCAGATACAGCGGTTAAAATGTTCCGTGAGCAAGAAATGAAGCGTAATGAAAAAGCAGCACAAAAAGCAGCTGAAGAGCGCATTCTAGACACCCTTCTTCGACCAGCAAAAGCAACATCAATTGATATTGCGTCAGATGAAAAAGCAGAGCCAGATTCAACCCGTGAATTCATGAGAACAAAGCTTCGCAATGGTGAGTTTGATGATAAAGAAATCGATATTGAAGTAAGTGCACAGCAAATTGGCGTGGAAATCATGGCACCTCCTGGCATGGAAGAAATGACAAACCAGCTTTCCAGTCTTTTCAGCAATATGACAAGTGGTAAGAAAAAAACAAAGCATATTAAAGTGAAAGACGCTCGTGGATTACTCGAAGCAGAGGAAGCTGCTAAGCTTGTTAACGAAAATGATATGAAAGCACTTGCACTTGAAGCTGTTGAGCAAAATGGTATTGTCTTTATTGATGAAATCGACAAAATTGCTAAGCGTTCTGAATACCAAGGCTCAGATGTTTCTCGCGAGGGTGTTCAACGTGATTTACTGCCATTAATTGAAGGATCGACAATCACAACAAAACACGGTGTTGTAAAAACGGATCATATATTGTTCATTTGTTCTGGTGCGTTTCATCTTTCAAAACCATCAGACTTGGTACCAGAGCTTCAGGGTCGTCTCCCAATTCGTGTTGAATTAAAGGCATTATCGCCAGAAGATTTTGAGCGTATCTTAACTGAGCCAAGCTGCTCTCTAAGCGAACAATATGCAGCACTTATCGCAACAGAAGGTTTAAACATTAAGTTTGATCCAACAGGCATTAAAGAAATTGCACGCATTGCATGGCATGTGAATGAAACAACAGAAAACATAGGTGCGCGTCGTCTTCATACTGTAATGGAAAAGCTACTTGAAGAAACCTCCTTCAATGCAGCAGAACTTGCTCAAGATAACAATCAAGAGCTTGTTATTGATCAAGCATTTGTGAAGAAAAACCTTGATGATATTGCAGAAGACGAAGACTTAACTCGATATATTCTGTAAGAAAAATCTGTTAAATTAAAAGGCGATATCAACTCATGATATCGCCTTTTTTATTTTGACCAAGATCTATTCGGCAGGCTTATGACTCAGACACCTATCCCTACTCAAATTCAGCGACTTAAAAAATCAAATCAATTGCGCCTTATTTACAGCGATAGTCAATTTGAACTGCCTGCTGAATTTTTACGTGTACACTCACCTTCTGCTGAAGTACGTCAACATGGCAACCCCATTCTAGTTGAAGGGAAAGCAAATGTTACACTTATAGCGCTAGAAAATATTGGTCGCTATGGTTTAAAAATAACCTATGATGATGGTCATGATTCAGGCATCTACACCTGGCCATACCTTTATGAATTATGCAACAACTACAATGAGTTATGGGATTCTTACCTCAAGAAGCTTCACGATGAAAACAAATCAAGACACCCTCAAACTCAGGTTGTTCAAATTCAGCCTCCAAAAAAGTGACCCTGAGCCTATTACACATAAAGCTACATAAATTACACATTCCTAACTACATGTTTCTTCATCATGTGACACGAAAACACATGGGCGTGTTGACGTTCTGTCACGTTAATACTCTTTAGAGTGCATGAGCTCTATTGATACAGCAATGATCGTCATAGAATTAATCCCTTCATGGCGACGTCACAAGAAGAAACATGGAGTCGATAAAATGAATTTATCACTAGGTAACTGCTTTAAAGCCGCAGTTGTTTCATCCCTTTTCGCTCAACTTGGCGCTGAAGGCCGTGCTATTCCACTGAATAAAATCCAAACAACGGATATTGCGACTCCGCCACAGGTGAACGCAACAAATACATCTCATATAGATCATTCAAGCCAAACAAATCACCTGCTACAGATTCGAGCAGAAGATCCAGGCTTAAAGAACCAATGGCATCACTTAGAGCTTACTGAAGGCGGCGCAAATACAAAAGCCGCGCAACGCCTTGCGACCGGCCAAGGCGTTGTTGTTGGCATTCTTGATGAGGCTATTGGACGTGAACCAAGCAACTCCATTAACCCAGAAATTAAAGATAAAATTGTCGATATTCCTCAAAGCTGGCACAGAACAGTACCAAATACAGATATTTTTGATGATGATGTGATGACTGATTCAACAACAGGTCATTCAGCTTCGGTAATCGCTGGTGGTCAAAACAATGGCATTGATGGCGCTGGCGTTGCTCCAAATGCCAAGCTCATGCTGATGCCAGCAGATAAATCAACAAAGCATATTGTGAACTATGAAAACCGCATGCGCTGGATGTCAGGCATTAACATAGGCTCAAATGCACCGCTTAATCAAAATCCTGTAGGGGTTCTACTTGCGACTGCAAACTTAGGTCGATATTGCTCTTCCAGCATGCAACGAGCTATAGATGATGTGACGAACCAAGGCACGATCATTATTGCGCCTGCAGGCCCATCAGGCAATCAAAGGCAAATGGTGCCTTCTATGTGCAACAACGTCATTTCTGTAGGCTCAGCAACTGTTGAAGGCAAGGATTCTGAAAGCCTAATGGACTACAACAGTCGTGTTGACATATTAGCACCTGGCGGTGATCAAGCACAAAAGGAAATATCTGATTTTATTTGGGCAAGTAATATTACATCAACACAAATGGTTGGCCAATCAGGTGCTAAACCAGCTGCAGCAATTACTGCTGGCGTTGTCGCTCTTATGAAACAAGTTAAACCAGATTTGACAGTTAACCAAGCACTTGAAGCTATTCGTGCCACAGCAGCAGAGCTACCATCACCTTGCAGCCAAGGTAATGGTAAATGCGGTGCTGGGCGCTTAGATGCTAAAGCAGCTCTCGATTATGTACAAAACGAACTTGGTACAGATAAACCATCTGAACCAACGCCAGAACCTACTCCAGAGCCAAACCCTCAACCTACGCCAAAACCAAAAGAAGGCGCAGCTCATGCAGTTCAAGCACCTCTTTATGCTGCATTGACTGCTGCAGTTATTACAGGCTTAAGCCACTTACGCTAAAAGCCGAAAAAATAATAAAAAAGGGAGACTCACGGCAATGAGTCTCCCTTTTTTTCAGCTATAACATGTAGCAAATTTCAGACTTACTTATCCAGCATTCCTTACTAATTTCTGGGCATTCTGGTACATATACATACACAAGGCTAAATCTTGTGAAGCAGCCCCTGTAGCATTATAAACGGTAATATCTGAGGTTCTTAATGGGATTGGGTTTTCATAATCAAATTGTAGAACATCAAAAGTAAAACCAGCATCTCTTGCCTTCAAAATATTTCCAGCATCATATTCAGCGACTTTTGGATTATCAACAAATACACCTGCTTCAGCTATTAATGCAGGTGATAATTCTTGATGCTCACGTGTACAAGCGCCGATAGAATTGATATGAGTTCCAGGAAATACATGCTCTACACCAAGAACAGGTTCTGTACTTGAAGTTGTAACACTAATAATATCCGCTTTAACTGGATTTTGTTGAAAATCCTCTAAAGATAAGAGTTGAATTTCAACATTTAACTCTTGTAGTTTTTCTTTTAATCTTTCAAGTTTTGAGAATGTTCGATTAACTAATGTCAGTTTACGAATTGGTCTAATTTTGCTTACTGCTAAAGCATGTAGATAGGCTTGAAAACCACAACCAATAATTAAATGATGCTCTGCATTTTCAAGGGATAACATTTGGGTTGCGGCTGCGGAGCCTGCTGCAGTTCTCAGCGCAGTTAAAGTGTGAGCAGAAAAACAAGCAACAACACCTTGAGCGTTACGATTAATTAAAAGAACTTGCCCTTGATGACTTGGTAAGTTTTGTCCAGGCTGACGAACTAAATAAACAGATTTAATGACACCAAAAGGGCCATCTTTTTCAGCAGCAGCCATTGTGCCAAGCACATCACCATCACCAAAATTCATAATTCCTTTACGCAAACAAGCATATTTCCCCGGCGATTGAAGTACATCAGCCATAATTGGAATAGCTTTATCAAAAGAACACATTGTCATGATTTGTTCATCAGAAAAATGGTCCATTACTCACAGCCTCCCAAGTGTAAATCGAAAATCCTTTTCTTAAGCTTTAAAGTAAAAGCCATAGTGGCACTATACATTCAGATCAAAATAACATCAATTTGAATTCTCGATTCATCTATATTGATTTCATTGCAGAATCGATTTTAAATTGACACATGTGAACATTCAGAAAAGCGAATTGAGAGCCTAAGCCATTGATCAGATAGAGTTGGTCAAGTTTTCGCAGATAATGTATTATAAGGCATGTTTTAGATACCCTCCTTCGGAGCTTAAAGATATGTCCATATTCCCATCATTCAAAAAAGCACAGGTCCTTGTGATTGGCGACCTTATGCTTGACCAGTATTGGCACGGCGATACTCAACGCATTAGTCCTGAAGCACCTGTACCTGTCGTTAAAGTACAGAACGATGAACAGCGTGCTGGTGGCGCTGCCAACGTTGCACTCAACATTGCAAAATTAAACGCGAACTGCGTATGCCTTGGTTTAACAGGTAAAGATCTTGCTGGCCGAATGCTTGAAGAAATTCTGAATGAAGAATCGATTCAAACGCACTTCGTTAAGACACAAAATCCAACGATTCGTAAGCTGCGTATCATCTGCCAGCAGCAACAGTTAATTCGTTTGGACTTTGAAGAAAGTAAATATGATCAAGCATTTATACAAGAACTTGAAAGTCACTTTACGCAGAGCCTTGAGTCTACAAATGCAGTTATCCTGTCGGATTACAACAAAGGCTGCCTGCAAAATACAAAAGCCTTAATCAAAGCAAGCCGTGAAAAATCAATCCCAGTATTGGTTGACCCTAAAGGCACAGACTTCGAACGTTACCGCGGTGCAACACTCCTGACACCAAACCAAAAAGAGTTTGAAGCTGTTGTTGGCAAAATCGAAAGCACTGAAGATCTTGTGGAAAAGGCCCTTGGTCTCATTCATGAGTACGACTTAACAGCACTCCTCGTCACTCGTGGCGCAGATGGTATGTCATTGATTCAAAAAGATGGTGCAGCACCGCTTCATATAGCAGCACACGCCAAAGAAGTGTATGACGTAACAGGTGCTGGTGATACTGTAATTGCAACCCTTGCTGCTTCGATTGGTGCAGGTGAAGACCTAGCCCAATCAGTAATTCTTGCCAACATGGCTGCAAGCCTCGTGGTGAGCAAACTTGGTACTGCGTTTGTTTCTCATGATGAACTCCAGCACCTTGTTACAGAGCAATACCAGCAATACGGTGTTGTGAGCCAAGAACTTCTAAAATCTCATATTGCAAATGCACAAAGCCGCGGTGAGCGAGTTGTGATGACAAATGGCTGTTTTGACATGCTTCATGCTGGTCATATTATGTATTTACAGCAAGCTCGCCAACAGGGTGATAGACTTGTTGTTGCCGTAAACTCTGATGAGTCTGTCAAAGCCCTCAAAGGGCCACAAAGACCGATTAATGGTTTAGATCAGCGAATGATGCTTTTGGCAGCGCTTCGTGATGTTGACTGGGTAGTGCCTTTCTCAGAAGACACGCCGCAACGCCTTATTGCCGAGGTACTTCCAGATATTCTCGTTAAAGGTGGCGACTATCAAGTGACAGATATTGCAGGCCATGAAGAAGTGCTTGCGGCAGGTGGCGAAGTTAAGATTCTAGGTTTTGTTGAAGGTGTTTCAACAACCAACACGATTAAAAAGATTATTGAGACGTCGCAAGACAAGCCGAGTCAATAAGACGACCAATAATCCAAATATATTTAAAATATGGAGCATTATTATGAGCAACCTTACACACCATAAATTAGTTATCCTTGGCTCTGGCCCTGCTGGCTGGACTGCAGCAGTATACGCTGCACGTGCAAACCTATCCCCAACTGTTATTACAGGTATGCAACCAGGTGGTCAGCTCACAACAACAACTGAAGTTGATAACTGGCCAGGTGACGTTGAAGGCGTACAAGGTCCTGACCTCATGATCCGTATGCAAAAGCATGCAGAGCGCTTCAACACAAATATCATTAACGACCACATCAACAAAGTGACAGTCACTGAGCGCCCTTTCAAGCTAGAAGGCAACAATGGTCAGTACACTTGCGATGCTTTGATTATTGCAACAGGTGCAAGTGCTCGTTACCTTGGTTTAGAGTCTGAGCAGAAATATCTAGGTCAAGGCGTAAGTGCTTGTGCTACATGTGATGGTTTCTTCTACCGTGGTCAAGAAGTCTGCGTCATTGGTGGTGGAAACACGGCTGTTGAAGAAGCACTATACCTCAGCAATCTTGCAAGCAAGGTTACGCTTATCCATAGACGTGACTCTCTTCGCTCTGAGAAAATTCTGCAAGATAAGCTTTTCCAAAAAGCAGAAGAAGGTAAAGTTGAAATCATTTGGGATCACCAGCTTGATGAAGTCCTTGGTGATGCAACTGGCGTTACAGGCATCCGTATTAAGAGCACTAAGGATGACTCAACACAAGAACGTCAACTTCAAGGCGTATTTGTTGCAATCGGCCATACACCAAACACTGGCCTATTCGAAGGTCAACTTGAGATGAACAACGGCTATCTTAAAATTAAGAGCGGCCTTGAAGGTCAAGCAACTCAAACAAGTATTCCTGGTGTATTTGCTTGTGGTGATGTTGCTGACCATATCTACCGCCAAGCAATTACATCTGCAGGCTTTGGCTGTATGGCTGCGCTTGATGCAGAAAAATACCTTGATGAGCTTGTATAAGCCTGCTCATAACAAAAATGATGACAGAATAATAAGTTATGTTTTCAATTGCAGCACTTGATGATGTTTATTTAGACTTTCCATCACCCCAGCTGGCTTTAGAACACCCAAATGGGCTCTTAGCTGTTGGTGGTGATTTATCACCTGTACGACTTGTTGAAGCCTACCGACAGGGTATCTTTCCCTGGTTTGGTGATGATGAACCTATTATGTGGTGGAGCCCAAACCCAAGGGCCTTAATAACACCAGAAAGTCTGCACATCAGTAAAAGCATGCGACGCTTTATGAAAAATACGCCCTATACGACAACTTGGAATCGTGATTTTAGGGGGGTTATCGAATCGTGCGCGGCACCTCGCACTGAATCGCCAGGTACTTGGATTACTGATGATATGAAATCGGCTTACATCCAGCTTTATGACCTTGGCATTGCCCATTCCATAGAGGTCTGGAATAGTAAAGATCAGCTTGTGGCTGGTCTTTATGGTATAAGCCTTGGCTCATTCTTTTTTGGTGAATCAATGTTTAGCCGTGAGCCTAACACCTCCAAACTTGCGCTGATTACACTAATACAAGACCTTTCCCCTCATGGTTTATCATTTCTAGACTGCCAGATGATGACAAAACATCTTAAGAGCCTTGGTGCATTTGAATGTAATCGAGATCACTTTCTTCAATATTTAAGCCAACTTACAATGACCACAACTGACTTGGAAGTCAGTAACGATTTGCTACAGCAGGAGGCAATTGTCAGGCATTCTGTGCTAAATATATATTTAGAGGAACAGAAAAATAAGCATGTGCAAGGCAAACCTTGTACTTAAACCTTTGCTTTCTCTTACATTTCTTCAACATTTTCAAGCCGATCAGAACAGACAAACGCTTAAGAGATGTGTACAATTTTTCAGCTAAACTATTGATAGTCTCTCTATTTTAAGCCCAACAATTAAATGAGTCATCATAATAGTTACGGGCTTCAGATCGGAAGAATGCCCCCTAACCATGTATAGGGAATACACTATGGGAAGACCAGAACGCATACAGTTTTTTGTGACCAAGCCTCACGAGTGCAGCTATTTAGAAAACCGTGAAGTCACAGCTATTTTTGCAGATCCCTACTCGCCTATGTCCAATTCAACATTTGGCATATTGACAGAAATGGGGTTTCGCCGCAGCGGTGAGTATATTTACAAGCCTCGTTGCTTCCAATGTCAGGCTTGTATTCCAGTTCGCATTCCAACAGCACTTTTTCAACCGAGTAGAAGCCAAAAACGTGTTTTCAAAAAAAATAAAGATCTGAAAGTTGAAATTGTCCCTGCTCACTTTCGCGGTGAAGACTACGAACTCTATGAAAATTATATAAACTCAAAGCATCACGACGGTGGTATGCACCCACCGAGCATTGAGCAATATAAATCCTTTTTATTTTGCGAATGGAGTAACTCACAGTTTATTCGTTTTCTAGAGGGTGAAAAAGTTATTGCTGTTGCAGTGGTTGACCAGCTACCAAATGGTTTATCTGCTGTTTATACGTTTTATGATTACGAGCAAAGCCATCGCAGCCTAGGAACCTATGCAATACTTTGGCAAATTGAACATTGTCGCCAACAAGATATTAAGCATGTCTATTTAGGTTACTTAATTGAGTCTTGCCAAAAAATGGCGTACAAAAACCAATTCCTCCCCTTTGAAAAATTTGTGGATGAACAGTGGGTTCAAATTATTAAAACCACTGATCATTCTTAAAAAAAGCTTTACTAGCGTGGTGGCTCCAAAGTCACCACATCTCTCGAATAAAGTTCAGAGTCATTCTCGCCATGGGTTGAAGCTGATTCACCTAGTCGAATGTCATCATCATCAAAGCTTTCTTGAATAACGTAGTTTGTCGCTGTTTGTTCACCACTTGATTCTTTTCTTGCTTTACGTCTTTCATGCTCCGTACGAATACTTTCTGCGCCCTTTGCTTTACCCAGCATTGAGGTTCCATAGTTAATATCAATAGTGTGGCTGAAAAAAGTTTTTGAAATAGTAATTGCTTTTGCCTTCGCTGCCTTTGCCTGATCAATTGGCACTGAAATTTCACGGCACTTAATTTTACGAAGATCGAAACCTTTACGCTTACTCATATGTGGAAATTTAAGACTCGGCTCTCCACCGTTACTTGCCACTAATTGTGGGCACTTCTTAGGATCAAGCTGAATTGAAAAAAGATACTTATCTTTTACAGATGTTAATTTTTGCTGTGCACCTTGCACACCTTCAAATTGACGAACAACTGACTTTGGTACTAATTGATCAAATACAAAACTTGCATTACCCGGCATAAAAAATCCCTCTCATTTGTAGAACACTCATAAGGTTTGAATATTCAGAAATTTAAAACCGGAGTAAAAATGCAGTGGCTGCTTTTACCTTCATTGCTTTAAATGCTTTTTTCCCTTCTTTAAGTTCTTCTGCCTTTGTTGCAGGATTAATACTGCTTTTCTGTTTTTTTGTATTAATAACTGCAAGCTGCTTTGGATCTTTAGACCCTCTTGGCCTTGAAAAAGATAAATATTTATCAGCGCCAAAGCCTGGGCCTTTATCCACGGGATCACGCATGCTTTTTCTGGTTGTAACCTTTGCCCCACCTTTTGGACTACTACCTTGAGTACTGCTTGCAGCATTAGAAACAGAATCAGATGGTTTTATCTCTGCGGCAGAGCTTTGGCTAACAGCACTTGGCATATAAACCTCAGTTCAAATTCTGAATAGAAAATTGTTGGAGCCTATAGTACCAAGACTTTTTAACCAAAATTAAAATAGTTACAATTAGTTAGATTGGTTATTTCATACGCAATTTAACATTAATACCTTTTCCATTTATCTCCGACGTTGCTTTTACTCGAGGGGCTGGCGCACTTCGATCTGCACGAGGCGTTGGTACCGATCGAGCAGAATTCACAGAAGATAAATAATTCTGTCGCGACGAGTCACTCGAATTATCTGAAAGCAGATCTGATGGTACTTGCGATGCAACTTCTTTAATAGAGTTTGTTTGCGACACCTCAGATTTGGCACCAACATTTGATGCTGAGTCTTTTGGTTCTAACTCTGCAGATTTAACAGATAAGACCGACTCAGGTGGCACGACCGAAGAGCTTGTAGAAATAACTGATTGTGCTTGTTCTTCAAGCGCGGTTATTGCTGATGACTTTTTTGAGACTACTGAATTTGATTTTCGACCAAGAGATGATGTCGCAGATACAGTTGACTTCGCTTTTCCCCTACTGATTTCTGATGCTTTTTTACTTTTAACACCACTCGAAGTCGTGCTCGTTGGTGCCTCTTGCGGAGCCACAACACTTGATCTTTGCGAGCGGCGAGAGACTTTAGAAACAGACTTTTGATTCGAGCGGACAGATACATTTGATGCTGTTTTTTTCGTCTTCGACGAGACAGCAGACACAGCTGGCGGTGGAACAACTGCTTTTTCCGCTGGAGCAGATGATGTTTTTGAAGCTACAGATGCAGCAACTAAACTATCTGCTTTTTCTTCAACGATAGGTTCAGCCACTGGAGCAGCAACTGGTGCATTACTTTTGGATGCAACAATAGAAGACTGCCTTGAACCAGTTTTACGAGTTGAAGATGCTCTCGTTGATGAAATAGATAAAGCTCTTTCTTTTGTTGCAGATGTGGTCGACTTTGCCATTAAACTTGACGCTAAAGAAGCAACCAAACTAGGTTTGCGACTTGTTGAGCGTCGTGAACCTTTAGATGCAGCTGAGCTCGCAACTTGAGAAGTTTTACCAGATACTTTAGAGCTTAGGGTAGACTCTGCTTTATCTATAGGTGCCTTGTCTTCTACTACAGGTAGCTCTTCTTGTACAACAGAAACATGTTCCGCACTTTTTACACCAGCACTTTTCACACTTGCACTTGCTTCAGTTAAAACACTTTTTGCCTTCTCTTGAGTAGGCTGTACAGCAGTACTAGATGCTTGACTCTGAGCAATAACTGAAGGCGCACCAACGGACGAAGCTACAGGTGCTTCACTTGGCACATAGTCGTTATTCACCATTGAACGATCTACTACGGGTTCAGAGACTTGCGCTACAGATTTTGGCGGATCAACCACCACAGGCTCCTCTTTTCTTGAAGCCATTCGAGCCGCTGCTCTTGCTCTTTTATTTTCAGGGGAGTTTTTACCTGTATGTTCTACTTTATGAAAGTCAGGGCTTACTGAGCGGAAAAAGCCATCGCCATAATTAATTTGTATATGATGTGAAAAGATCGGCTTAATCACGGTAATTTTACGGCTTGGATTTACTTTTTTCATATTAAGATCAATGTGCTCATTTCGACACTGGATCTCTGCAAACGGTCGATTTTCTCTGTTGATATGAGGAAACTTTAAATCAACGGCACAATCACCTTTTGCTGATGCAATTGGCGAATATCGTCTTGGATCAAGGGTTATACTAAATAAATAGTTTGGTGAAGGATCGTGGCCTTTTTTGGTTTCTTTAAAGGTATGGTCAATACCAGGTGTATTATTAAATTGATTAAGAATATCCTTGGGAAACAACTTTTCAGAAATAAACACATCACTTTTCATTTGAAATCCTGCTCAATAATTCAGTGTGGAAAGACATGATCTGGAGAGGCTAAGTCTCTAAATTGACTAGAGTTAAGTCCAAAACCACAAGGATACTAACGCTGAATTATTACAGTTTGCAATCAGCTCAACAGTCAAAAAAGCCATCAAAAAGACAGCAAAATAGAATTTAAAAGACATGTGAGATATCAATCTAATTTCATTAAAGCAAAATCTTGCGCAATTTAAGTGCACCCAAAAGACAAAAAGCTATTTTTTGACCATATCTCATTGATATCTATAGCTTTTTCTGCTTATGAATATCGAAAAAAACATCAATCCATTCAAAGAAAAATCGCAACTTTATGACATACGAATTTTGCAGCTAGGTAACGTTATATAAATGTGATAATTTAATGACACAATTGACTGCTCATTCACGTAAACTAGTGACAGCATTCACCACAGCAGTTTTAAAAACATAATTAAAAAAGGTGTCATATGAACCCAAGGATTTTAATTGTAGAGGACCAAGAAGACATAGCATCCCTCATTTCGCTCAACCTTAAAATTCTCAATTTTGAGGTGGATATTATTCATGATGGACAAGAAGGTCTTAGCCGCGGGCTCCAAACACCTTACGATGTGATTATTTTAGATATTATGCTGCCTTCTCTGGATGGGCTTAGTATTTGTAAAGCACTTCGAGAAGCTAATATACAAACGCCACTGCTTATGCTTACAGCTCGACAGTCAGAAACAGACCGAGTCACTGGACTTGAGCTTGGAGCTGACGATTATCTTACTAAACCATTTAGTGTATTAGAATTACAGGCGCGAGTTAAAGCATTGCTTCGCCGTGCCGCTATAAATACTCCGGCAGAATCAACAACTCAACTTATCAAAATTAAAGATCTCACCATTGATCCGCTCAAACGCCTCGTGCAATTCGAACAGCAAGAGTTACAACTGACGACAAAAGAGTTTGATCTCTTATTGTTTTTAGCAAAAGCGCCTGGCCAAGTATTTAGCCGTGAGCACTTATTAAATGAAGTATGGGGCTATAACCATTCTGGTTACGAGCATACTGTAAATTCACACATCAATCGCCTTCGTTCTAAACTGGAAAAGGATTCCGCTAACCCTGAGTATGTGCTTACAGTCTGGGGTGTTGGCTATAAACTCAATGATAAATAAATGGTTTGACACAGTTCAGCAGCGCTTGCTGCTAAGCATATTTTTATTATGTCTTTTTCTTGGTGGTCTTACGACCAGCATGAGCCTCTATATCACAGAAAAAAATAGACTTGAGTCAACACAGACCTTACACCGTACCCTTGCAAGAACCATTCTTGATCAATATATATTGATGGACAAAAGGCATCTTCTAAATCTTGAAAAAACAAGTAAATTGTTTAACGACCTCATGATTTTAGGGCCTAACTTCGAGTTTTACCTGCTTAATCGCGATGGCGATATTATTGCTCATTCAATTAAGGGGGATCTAAAATCGACTCGGGTTTCACTAAAACCAATTAAAGAATTTATCAGTGGTGATGCGAACTTCCCATTGTATGGCGACAACCCATTAAATGATTCTTCTAAAGCCATATTTTCTGCGGCAAGCATTAATAGCTACATAGAAAGTGGTTACCTTTATATTGTCATTGGTTCTCAAATGCAGTCTGATATTCTACAAGGGCTGCAACCAGAATCTTTTCGACAACATTTAGGCTTAATGATATTTGTAGTAACTGCATTTGTTGCAAGTTTATACCTTATTTTAACTCAGCTCGTCACGCGCCCTTTAAATAAACTGGCACAAACAATTCAAATGAATCCAATTGAAGAAGCCATTAACGAAGGTCAAGAAGAGAAAGACTTCCACGGTACACCTCGCCCTGTTATGCCTCATGAATGGAGCCCTGACTCGGAAAATGAATTTCACCAATTAGGTTTTGCCCTCGAAACCGCCTATTCAAAACTCGCAAGTCAATACGACCAGCTTGCTGAAAATGAGCATATGCGCAAAGAACTCTTAGCACATTTAAGCCATGATTTACGCACACCAATGGCAAGTCTTTTAGGCTATCTTGAAACTTATTTAATTCATGATGAACATCTCGACCGTGAAGATAAACGCTCATATATCAGCACTGCACTTAAAAATGCACAAAAAGCGAATAAACTCATTGAACAGCTGTTTGAACTTGCACACTTAGATCAAAAAAATATTCAAATGCAGTTTGAACAATTTCCTGTAGCAGAAATCATGCAAGACGTCTGTGCCCACTTTCAAGTAAAAGCCGCTGAAAAAAATATTGATTTACAAGTACGAATGAACAAGCCTGAGGACTCAAGACTTCATGTTTATGGCGATATTGAAAAAATAGATCGTGTTTTTCAAAACTTGATTGAAAATGCGATTCGTCATACACCACGTGATGGGAAAATTACACTTTATTTACGCTCTTTAAAAGAACATGCCTTTATATGCGTTAAAGACAGTGGTATAGGTATTTCTGAAAAAGATTTACCTTATATTTTCGACTCTCACTTTAAAGCAGAAAATTCTGTCAGGGAAAATACTGCTCATGGTGGCTTGGGCTTAGCAATAACAAAAAAGTTACTGCACCTTCATGACTCTGAAATACATGTGCGTAGCAACTTAAATATTGGCACCGCATTTTATTTTACGCTGAAAAAATCAAAAGTTACTGTAGAAAGAATGCCTGTGGATCTATCAAAGATACAGGTCTAGTTTCATGTATTAAAGCCATATCGAGTAGGGTGAGGCTTACGCCTCATCCCTCTCACAGAACCGCAC
>TARA_B100000686_G_scaffold222508_1_pt1 | contig 18855 bp, 19 predicted proteins | sample TARA_B100000686 | Tara Oceans TARA_B100000686 (sample SAMEA2622733) | marine metagenome | biome: marine biome (ENVO:00000447); feature: marine epipelagic mixed layer (ENVO:xxxxxxxxx); material: "saline water (ENVO:00002010), including plankton (ENVO:xxxxxxxx)" | depth 150 m
GGAATTTTTTTACTTGGCTGGCTTGCTTATGTATCACTGAGTCCTGGGCTAGCACCTTATCACTATGAACTAATTGAAGAAGGCGGGGTTGATAAATTTAAGAAACTTGGCCTAGAGCCTTGGCCGGACCTTGCCATAAGTAAATATGAGGTATATGTAGAGGATGTAGGAAAACCAATTGCTGTAGCACATCTTGTAAAGAGTGGTGAGGAGCCACCGGTATTATTAGATTGGGAAAGCCTGACTAGTGAGTTACTCACATCTGTAGATAGAAAATCATCTGAATTGGTCACATTAGTAACAGCCATTAAAAAATATGCGCCAGAGGATGCAGTTATACTTTCTTGGTGGGATACCTCTCGTCAAATAGAATTGTTAACCAAACGAGATACATTATTTCCATCTCACCATGGTGAGCCGATGATCATTCCTTCGCACTGGCGTGAGCGCAGTGATGCCATTAGAAATTATGAGGAAGAATTCTGGGGTGCTCCAGCTCCAGCTGAGGAGCGCCGGAAATTCCAGCGTTTTGCTGATGCATTGGTAGCAGATGTAGAGAAGGGCGCTGGAATATTACGTGAATTGGCTGGTTCAAGAGAAGCTTATGTAGTAGTACATGTTTCGGATCTCTATAAATTGGGCCTAATGCGCCCAAAATCAATTGATCTCGCATATAAAAACTTCCCAATGAATAGTGCAAACATGCATGGGCTAGTTAATACTGTTAAGAGATTTATGGCAGAGAATAACTATGCTACTTATACGCTACAGTCACTTAGTGATCGAACGGTACGTGGTTATTTTATACGAGATGGACACGATATTTTACTTGCACAGATGTTGCCTTTTACAGAGACTAGACCATTAGAGCTAACATCGATACAGCTGATTTACCAGCATGGTGGATATTGGGTCTATAAGATTCCACCCATAGCAGCAGCACCTGTTAGTTAATTTTAAATAGTTGATTATTTTTTTTCTGATTCAATAAGTTGTTTGAGTCTTTTAATTTCTTCCTCCGCCTTGATTTTTTCAGTAACATCAAGTTGGACACCGAGGTAATATAACAAATTTCCTTTAGAATCAAATAAAGGGGACATTTCTAAATGATTAAAAAATAACTCGCCATTTTTCCTATAATTCTTAAAAGTGAGGCTTATGGGCTGTTTATTCTTAAATGCTTCTTGCATGAGTTGGCGCTCTTTTAAAGCATGATCTCGATTCTTGCCTTGCATAAAACGGCAATTTTTCCCTACTACTTCCTGCATTGTATATCCCGTCATTGTTTCAAAAGCTTTGTTGACATATACAAGGGGCATATCTTCAAGGTCAGGATCAGCTAAAGTTATTCCATTTACACTAGAATCTAGAATCTTAGATAAAATTATAGGAATTAATCCAGGGTCTTTTTCAACAGTAAAGGTCATTTTCTCCTCCAAAGTTATTGTAAATCATATTTTTGATATTTACTTTAATTACTATGATTATTAGTTTTATATACATCATTTTCTGACTCAATTAATTTTTTTATATTTCGTACTGTTTTCTCAGTTCCATCTTGTACTGCAGCTCGAATTAGCTTCTCAAACGGCCTCATAAATAGCTCTAGGCTAAGTAACTCAAAAGTAAAAGAAATATTACTTTCTGACTGGGGTTTGTCTGATTTTATGGCATAATCGCATTTGTAAGGATTTGAAACTCCTTCAAAGCAAATACGTTTACCAGGTTGGAAAATAGTTACTTTAAAAGTTGATTCCGATCGTCTTCCCTGATCAATACGGATTTGACGGCACATAGTTCCAACTTTTACCGGTCCAGTAGTTAATAGCTGAAGTTCGACTACTTCAGGGGACCATTTGGGATAATTCTTAATAAAATCAGTGCCAACAAAGCTAAAAACGTGCTTGCATGGGGATTCAATTTTAATTTCAGCTTTGCCTACTACTGGAGTATCTTTATTTAAACTAAACATAAAAATTGTCCTTCTTAGGCCTCATATTACATAACATATGTATCCATCCCTGTTGCTAGTAATAAGTCATACTGAGACTCAACCATTTCTTTTAGTAGTAATGCAGGAGTGCCATTGACTACATTATTTTCCTTTGCTATCCATCCTACTGCATCTTCTGGTCCAAGGCTAATAACATAGCCAAGATCAGGATGGAGGTAAGGTTCAAATATTTTTAGTACACTTGAGTCCCGTAATATATTAGATGCAGCTAGTCTACCTTTACGAACTGCAGATTGAGCTGTCATAGTATTTGATCCGTGTGAATTATAATTAGAGCAGTCTCCTGCCATAAAAATATGCCTTAATGTCTGGTTATTAAGTACGGCCTGTCCAAAAGTATTTGCAGATAGTCTATTTCCTAAATTATTACCTATAAAAAATAATGTAAATGAGGAAGGGAGCTCAAATTCATTTTTAGTTTCTTTTTCTATAAGTAATATACTATTTTTTTTCTGTTTTTTGAAATATGTGTTTGGGTAGAAACTTATATTAAGATCAGACATTTTATCTTCAGTATATTTAGATAGGCCAATAGGAAATCTTTTAAGTACTCGATTATCATCATTTATTAACTGAAGTCTACAGGCTATATTTTTACGTTTAGTAAAATGAGCAATCTCAAATAGGAATTGAATGCCTGTTGCTCCACCCCCTACCACTGATATGATTGGTTCCACTTGATTAGTTTTCTCAAGGATACTATTCAATAATTCTGTTCCTGATGTAGTCAAGAATGAATTTAGATCTAAGGTGTTATTTTGCGGCTTAATTTTTCCGAAGGATGCTCCAGATGCTATTAAAACGTAATCAAAATCTATTTGCTCTTCATTAATAGTAATAAATTTATCGTTATTCCATTGCTGGATATTATCTTCTGTTATAAATAATTTTGCGCAGATATGGCGGCAACCAAAGTGTTTTTCTAGATGAGAGAATGGCACCATAAAATCCTGTAATGGATATCTAAATGTTTCATGAAGATGCGTAATTTTTATGTGGTGAGTACGAGGATCAACAATAGTTATATTAGCATTTGGCATATAGCGTGAAAAAGTAGTTAGTGCTGAGACACCAGCATACCCACCTCCCACAATTACAATATTTAGATTTTTACGCTTTGGTATATAAAATGGTAAAAAAGACACATCTTCTCCCTTGATAACTTCATTTATGATTCTAACACTTAGTATGGTCTAATGGTTTATTGGTATTTTCATAAATTAGCTACGGTGACAATTCTTAATACCCCGAAATGAATTAATGAAGTATTTATGTCTCAAGTTATTGTTATGCATTGCTTTTCTTAATTCTAGCTAACGAAAAATTAGATGTTTTATATATTTTATCTGAAGACCAGTTTAGAAAGGCCCATTTCCAGAAAGATAAAACATTATCTCTTAATAATTCGATTGGTGGTTTCTGGCCAAGAAAGCTAGCCGCATTAAATAGTTGTTTGGAAGGGTTTGATAGATTTAGACGGGCTGCTTTAGTTTGCTTACTAAGTTTCTCTCCTTGATTATTTAATGCAATTGGTAAATGCATATATGCAGGTGTTGAATAGCCTAATAGTTTCTGTAAGTAAATTTGGCTAGGAGTCGAATAAAGAAGATCTGCACCACGAACAATATTAGTAATCCCTTGCGCAGCATCATCTATTACAACAGCTAAATGATAACTGTATATTTTATCTGATCGACGTAGTATAAAGTCACCAATTTCGTTTTCTAATTTCTGATTAACTTCACCATATAAAGCATCATTAAATTCAATAGCAGAGTTGTTTGTTTTAATCCGAACAGCATCAGAATTTCTGATATTCCATGTTTTATTTCTACACGTACCTGCATATATTTTTCCATTTATTCCTGTGATACTTGAGTTAAATATTTTTTTACGAGTACAAGTACATGGATACGTTAATCCTCGTTTTTTGAGATTAATAAGTACATTTTCATAAATATGCTCCCTCTGATCTTGATAAATTACCTCATGATCCCACTCCATTCCAAAAATTTCTAGGGATTTTAGAATTTCATAAGATGCTTTTGGGACCTCGCGTGGCTTATCGAGATTCTCAATTCTAACTAACCATTCCCCGTTTTTAGACTTTGCTTCTAAATAACCGGCCATAGCAGTTACTAACGAACCGAAATGTAGTGCTCCAGTTGGGGAAGGTGCAAATCGACCACGGTAAGTTTGAGGAATGAGAGTATTTTTTATCAAGGGAGTGAGGGGTAAATTTGATATCTTTATATTTTTGTTTTATGAACGAACTTATTCGTACGATTAAGAATAAGGCATATATGGATAGGGTAGAGATATGAGTGGTATTATTACATGGTTAGATTATTTTTATATTCAGTTTCATTATCTTATCTTGCTATTTTTACAAATTATTATTCTTATATATATTATTAATATAAATTAGAAGAGGGTGGGGATGAAACATCATGTTGTTTTTCTTGATCGAGGCTCTTTAAAGACAGAAATAAGAAAATTAAGATTTGAACATACTTATAAAGAATATCATAAAACCTCATTTAGTCAGATTGTACCTCGACTTAAGCAAGCAACTATAGCCATTATTAACAAAGTACAACTGAATGAGGAAATGCTGGTTAAACTTCCTAAGTTAGAAATGGTTGCAATTGCTGCGACAGGTTATGACTGCGCTGATATTACTGCATGTAAAAATTATGGGGTTGCTTTAACTAATATCAGGAACTATGCAATCCACACCGTTCCAGAACATGTATTTATGCTGATTCTTTCTTTACGTAGGAATTTGATAGCATATCGTAGAGATGTAGAAAATGGTCTATGGCAGAAATCAGATAAATTTTTTCTCTCTACTCATAATATATGTGATTTGTATGGCTCAACTATGGGTATTATTGGGAAGGGTGCGATTGGTAAAGCCACAGCAGAAATTGCAAGAGGATTTGGTATGCATGTAATATTCTCAAACTATAGGTCTCCAATAAAAAAAAATAGTGTGGGGTCAGCTCCGCTTGAAATGGTATTAGCTAAGTCGGATATACTTTCTCTTCATTGTCCTATGACTCCAGAAACTCGTGGTATGATCGGAATTAATGAGTTAAGGACTATGAAACGGAATGCATTATTAATTAATACTGCGCGAGGAGGCTTAGTTAATGAGAAAGAGTTGTTGCAAGCGTTAGATGAAGGTCTAATTGCTGGTGCAGGTTTTGATGTCCTAACTACCGAGCCACCTACAAGTACCCACCCATTATTAAATATGCAGCGCCCTAATTTTATCTTAACTCCACATGTTGCATGGACTTCAGATACAGCTATGAAATCACTTGCGGAACAATTAGTTGATAATATTGAGTCATGGGTTACAGGAAATCCACAGAATCTAGTCCCTTAAGGAATATTACGAGATCTAATATATGAAAATACATGAATATCAGGCTAAGAATTTATTTAAGAAATATAGAATTCCTGTACTAGAAGGACTTGTATGCTTTAGTGTAAAAGAAGCAGTTGAGGCAGCTATTAAATTGGGTGGAATAGCATGGGCAGTAAAGGCACAGATTCATGCTGGTGGACGTGGTAAGGGTGGTGGGGTAAAAATCGCAAAATCAATAAATGAAGTAAAAGGTTATGCAGAAAAAATGCTTGGAATGAATCTGATTACACATCAGACTGATAAAAAAGGGCAGACTGTTCGGATACTCTTTGTTGAGCAAGGTGCTTCTATACAGAAAGAATTTTATATTGGGATGTTAGTTGACCGTAGTAGCCAAAGAATTTGTTTAATAGTAAGCTCAGAAGGAGGTATGGATATTGAAGGTGTATCTAATAAGACTCCAGAGAAAATTAATAAAATATTAATTGATCCAGCAGAAGGACTCACTAATGAGGATATTAAGAAAGTCTCTCAAGGTATAAATTTGTCACAAAAGAATTTTTCTGAGATCACCATATTATTAAAGAATTTATATAAATTATTTAATGAGACAGACGCATCATTAGTGGAAATTAACCCGTTGATATTGACAACTCATAATCAAATCTTTGCATTAGACGCAAAAATAAATTTTGATGATAATTCGTTATTTCGTCATCCAGAAATTGAAATATTACGTGATCTTGAGGAAGAAGATCCATTAGAGATTAAGGCATCTCAGCATGATCTTTCATATGTACCACTTGACGGCAATATTGGCTGTTTGGTAAATGGAGCGGGCCTTGCAATGGCAACTATGGATATTATTAAGCTCTATGGAGGGGCTCCTGCAAACTTCCTTGATGTAGGAGGTGGTGCAACTACTGAGAAAATAGCTGAAGCATTTAAAATAATGCTTAGCAATCGTGATTTATGTGCGATCTTGGTGAATATATTTGGTGGTATTATGAGATGTGATGTTATTGCTAATGGTGTAGTTAAAGCAGCCAAGGAAATTAAATTAACTTTGCCTTTAGTAGTGCGTCTGGAGGGAACTAATGCGGCCATGGGTAAGAGTATACTAGCTGAATCTGGATTGGAAATAATATTAACTAATAATATGGATACTGCAGCACAAAATGTCGTAGCAGCTGCATCTAAAGTGCATACTCATGGCAATTTTAATTAATAAAAATACGAGAGTAATGACTCAAGGTATTACTGGTAAGACCGGTCAATATCATACGAAATTATGCCTAGAATATGCAAATGGAATGAACTGCTTTGTTGCAGGTGTTAACCCAAATAAACCGGGTGAGAGTTTTGAGAAAATTCCAATCTTTGCAACTGTTAAAGAAGCTAAACAGGCTACAGGTGCAACAGTATCAGTAATATATGTGCCTCGAGCTTTTGCTGCTTCAGCAATAGATGAGGCAGTGGATGCTGGGCTTGATTTGGTAATCTGCATTACTGAGGGTATTCCGTTGCACGATATGATTCGGACTCGGTATAAGATGTATGAGCATAAGACTCTTTTAATTGGACCGAATTGCCCGGGTATTATTACCCCTGATGAAATTAAGATAGGGATCATGCCTGGGCATATACATAAAAAAGGACGTATTGGAGTAGTATCTAGATCCGGAACATTGACTTACGAAGCGGTTGCTCAATTAATGGAGCAGGGATTGGGACAGTCAACTTGTATAGGTATTGGGGGTGACCCCATCAATGGATTAAAGCATCTTGATATAATGATGATGTTTAATGAGGATAGTGAAACTGATGCAGTACTTATGGTTGGTGAAATTGGTGGTTCTGATGAGGAAGAATGTGCTAGCTGGATTAAAAGTAATATGGTAAAGCCTGTAGTGGGATTCATTGCGGGAGCAACAGCTCCAGAAGGAAAGAGAATGGGGCATGCAGGTGCTATTATAGCTGGCGGCAAAGGTACTGCCCAAGAAAAAATTGCAATGATGGAGGAATGTGGGATAAAGGTGGCTCGTAATCCAGCAGAGATGGGTAAGTTATTAAAGTCAGTAATTCTATAAAACGTAATTTTATAAGCGCCAAATTATTTTGGTAGACCTGTTTTTATTGATTTCTTTATTTGGAAGAAATGATAGTTAATATATTGATTGATGGGTTAGTTTTGTATCATCTAGATAGCTATTATCGAATATATTAGGAGAAAAGATAGATGAAGCGATTAATCGTGATAATGACTATCTTAGTGGTGGCGGGCTGTACATCAACAAACGGCGATAAAAAAATAAAGCCTTCTAATTTTTTAGCAACAAGCACGCATCCTACTTATAATCTTGCTGGGTATCGGCCTGCCTTCAAAGATGGCTATATTGATGGTTGCGAAACGGCTAAAAGATCTATACATGGTATAAAGGATAAGCAACGTTTTGCCAAAGAGAATCAATATAGGAATGGATGGAAGGATGGGTACAATTTGTGCCTTGGAAAATAGTAAAAATTAAGTATTTCATATTTTATTCCATTTTAATGCAACATTATATTGGAATATAAGAGCCTATAAAATAGGCAATAAATCCCATGCTGGCTCATTCTAAGGAAAGGTGTTTAGAAAATCACTGACATATCAACTTTTATAAATATAAATAATAATTCAATTACAATGAAATATTTAATTTTGTTTGCGCTTATTTTTTTTTCACAACCTCTATTTTCTCAGCAGCCTAAGAATCAAACTCAATTTGAGGCACGCTCCTTATCAGAGTTATCAATTACTACAGAAACTTATATGCTTTCTGATTTCCAAAGCGGGCAGATTTTAGTTAGTCAGAATGCTACTAAGCGTATTGAGCCTGCATCATTAACTAAGATGATGACGGCACATATTGTTTTCTCAGCTCTTAGACAGAAAAGAATTACATTAAAGCAAGTCGTGCCTATATCAGAGAAAGCTTGGCGAGCAAAGGGATCACGAATGTTTATAGAGCCAGGTAAGGTAGTGACAATAGAAGAGTTAATTAATGGGCTGATTGTACAGTCAGGAAATGATGCAAGTATAGCTTTAGCTGAGGCTATAGCCGGGTCAGAAGAAATTTTTGTAAGAATGATGAATAAAGAAGCAAAAAGGCTTGGAATGAAAGATACTAATTTTACTAATTCAAGCGGGCTACCTAATCCCGAGCATTTTACGACTGCTTATGATTTAGCGTTACTTGTGTCCGATATGATACGACGCTTCCCAGAGCATTATTCACTTTATTCTCTCAGGGAGTATACATATAATAAAATTTCACAATCTAACCGTAATAGGCTTTTATGGTTAGACCCAAACGTAGATGGACTAAAGACTGGCTATACTAAGTCCGCAGGATATTGTCTTGTTGCTTCAGCAAAAAGAAATAATAGAAGATTGATTTCAATTGTGTTAGGTGCTAAATCTGACAGTGTGCGTACTGTAGAAAGTCAACGCTTATTAAACTATGGGTTTTTATCCTATGACACTGTTCGTGTGTTTCGAAAAGGACAGAGAGTAACTATTATAGAACTATGGAAAGGGCAGAAAGAAGCACTCAAAACAGGTTTTAATCAAGATCTTTACTTCTCTTTCCCAAAGGGGCAGGCTGCCAAATTAAAGGCTACTATGGAGTATAAGAAGCCATTGATTGCACCTATTAAGGTAGGGCAGAAAGTTGGTATAGTTAAATTTATGTTTGATGGAATAAAAATGGGGCAATATCCATTAGTAGCACTAGAGTCTATTAGTAGTTCAAATTTTTTAAGCCGAACATGGGATGAAATTTTATTATTAGCTAATTAATTTTGTTTTGTAGTTATTGTAAATCTAAACAATATGATCTATTTAAATGGTTCTTTTATTCCTATAGAGGATGCTTATATTTCAGTTCTTGATAGAGGGTTTATTTTTGGTGATGGTGTATACGAACTTATTCCAGTTTATTCACATATACCTTTTCGTTTAACTCAACATTTATGCCGGCTACAAAACAGTCTTGACGAAATTCAATTGGAGAATCCTTATACTGATCATGAATGGACAGAATTGATCGAGCAGATTATTACAAATAACGAGGGTGATGATCAATACATTTATTTACATATTACTCGTGGGGTAGCCGAACGTAATCATGTTTTTCCAAAGAAAGTGATGCCTACAGTATTTATTATGAGTTCCCCTTTATTAGTACCATCAAAAGAATTAGCTATTACTGGTGTTTCTGCGATTACTGCTAATGATAATCGATGGTTACGTTGTGACATTAAAGCGACTTCATTGCTACCAAATGTGTTATTACGTCAAAAGGCAGTAGAGTCTAATGCAATAGAAACTGTGTTACTAAGAGATGGCTTCCTTACTGAAGGTTCGGCAAGTAATATTTTCATTGTAAAAGATAAATTACTTTTAGCACCGCCTAAGAGTAATTTAACACTACCTGGAATTACATATGATGTTGTTTTAGAACTTGCAGAGGAATATAAGATACCACATGAGATAGGAGATATTTCAGAAAATGATCTGCGCTCATCTGATGAGATTTTATTAACATCTTCAACTAAAGAGATCATGCCAATTATACTTCTTGATGGAATTAAAATTGGTAGCGGAAAACCAGGCGAGGTATTTAAACAGCTGTATAAGTACTATCAAGATTTTAAGGTTGCTATAATGCGAGGAAATTTATTGTAAAGAGTTATTAATGTAATTAACATGACATCTCCTGCATCTACTCCTTCATTTATTTCGTATCCATGTGAATTTCCTATTAAGGTTATGGGCAAGAATGAGAAAGGTTTTACAGAATCTATATTGAGAATAGTAAATCGACATATTCCTGAATTTGATGACAACAGTATTGAAAAGAAAGTCAGTACCAAAAATAAATATTTAAGCCTCACATGTACTGTTTACGTAGTATCTCAGCATCAGTTAGACTCCCTATATCAGGAACTAAGTGATTTTCCAATGGCGCTAATGGTGATCTGAAAAAAGATTTATATATTATTTGAGCTGTGCTGATTAAATATGAGTAATTTAAATTTAGTTTCTGGAGGAGGTAATGTAAAGGTTAATATAAAGCATTCTGGTATTGTGGATTATCTTTCTGCTTGGCAAAAAATGAAAGACTTTACATTAGCTCGCACCAGAAACACGCCTGATGAGATATGGCTCTTGCAACATCCGCCAGTTTATACTTTAGGAGTTGCTGGGAAAATGAAACACTTACTTAAGAATAATGGAATTTCTATTATTAGAAGCGATCGAGGTGGGCAGATAACTTATCATGGTCCCGGTCAGGTTATTGCATATTTGTTACTTGATGTACGTCGGCTAAAATTAGGTATAAGAGAATTAGTCAGACTCATGGAAGGTGCAGTAATAGACTTATTAGGGGAATATGCTATTAATACAAAGATTCGTAAAGATGCTCCCGGGGTATATGTTGGAGATGAAAAAATAGCAGCACTAGGGCTAAAAATTAAGAATGGGTGTTGTTACCATGGGATTGCGTTAAATGTTGATATGGACCTGTCACCATTTTCTGCAATTAATCCTTGTGGTTATTCTGGATTAAAGGTGACTCAGACTAGAGATTTGGGTATAAATGATGATTTAGATATATTGGCCAATAAACTTTCAGAAAAGTTGAGAGTAAAAATTTTCTAAGGAAAGGAAAACTTGGAGACATGATAGATAAGATTCGTCAGAAAGGCGTTGATAAAACAGCGCGTAATCCTATAAAGATAGTAGTTGACCCAAATGCAGCTGTACTTCGTAAGCCGTCTTGGATAAGAGTTCGTTCTTCAAATAGCAAGGAATTTTACGATGTAAAGCGGATTTTACGAGAACAGAAACTACATACTGTTTGTGAAGAAGCATCATGTCCAAATATTGGTGAGTGTTTTGGTAAAGGGACTGCTACATTTATGATATTGGGTGATCTTTGTACCCGTCGCTGCCCATTTTGTGATGTTGCCCATGGTAGACCATTACCACCAGATTCTACAGAACCATTACATTTGGCCCAATCAATCGCTACTATGGGCTTAAAATATGTAGTTATTACGAGTGTTGATCGAGATGATTTACGTGATGGTGGGGCACAGCATTTTGTTGATTGTATAAGACAGATAAGAATACATTCTCCGAGCACTATAATTGAGATATTAGTACCTGATTTTCGAGGTAGACTGGAGGTAGCTTTAGAAAAATTATCAACTTGTCCACCAGATGTATTGAACCATAATCTTGAGACCATTCCAAGATTATATAAACAATGCCGTCCAGGAGCAGATTATAATCATTCACTAAGATTATTAAGGGACTTTAAAGCAGTTTCTCCTTTAGTAGCAACTAAGTCTGGGTTGATGCTAGGGTTAGGAGAAAAAGATAATGAGATTCATGAGGTGTTAATTGATTTGCGGAGAAATGGTGTGGAATTATTAACTGTAGGTCAATATCTACAGCCTAGTGCAGGCCATTTACCTGTAATGCGTTATGTGTCTCCTGATGATTTTAACAAATTAGAACGCGTTGCAATTGAGATGGGATTTCGTAATGCTGCATGTGGACCAATGGTGCGATCTAGTTACCATGCTGATGAGCAGGCATATGAAGCAGGGGTGGCATAATAAGCTAATTAAAGATTAATGCGAGAAAGAATAATTATTATATTTTTATTGGTTTTTTTCTATTGTCTGTATTAATTCTTTACTTAACCAGTTAGATAGGTCTTTAGTTAAATTTTTACTGGATTCTGATAGGGCACGTACAGCCCCTGTAGCATTTGCAGTTGGAGTTGTGAGTTTGATATTGAAGTTATGTTGTGCCTGTAATGTACGGGCATCTCGATTGATGAGATTAGCGCGTAATTTTATTAATACATAGCTGCTGTCTATAGCATCAAATATTTGAGAAAATTCTTCTAGTTCAAGACGTAATACAAAATCTGGACGAATGTTATCCTGAGTATTTATAATTTGATTGTTGGTATTGATAGCAATGCTATTTCTAATATGGTGGGTCAGTAACATTGCGGGAGAGGCTGCCCAACGGCTATTGGCATATTTATAGGATTGATTAGGATTTTGGTATGCTAAGCGATATTGAATAGTATTATTATTTAGCCATACAGGAGACTTGGCTTCTGCTATTAGTAGGCTTAGTGTTGGTTTCTGTTGCTGTTTACTAGGTTTACTATTTGCGTCGGCAATTTGTTGTAGGCCAAAATCGTATACTGATATTAATTTTTCTTTTTGAGGTGTTATAGAACAACCTGTAAGCAATATAATAAAAAATAAATAATTTCTATTCATTTAAAGTTCCTTGTGGAGATATAAATCCTGCCTCCCCAGGGCCTGGTGGAAGTGGGGTTTTCCCAAATATTAAACTTCTTGGTTGCTCTTCTAGTTGAAGGAGAATACGATCAACATTGCGAGTGCCATTTTTAACACCATCAATAGCCTCTTGGATTCTAGGAATAGTATCAGAAATTTCTTCAGCACTTTTTGATAAATTATCAATAACCCCCCCTTGTTGCCCAATTTTATCTATGACCTGATTTATATTTTTTACTAGTTGGTCAGCGTTGCTTAACAATATATTTGTTTTACTAGTTAATTCTGGGAATGATTTAAGGTTTGGTTGTAATTGTTGGGTAAAATTACTAAAATCATTTGTTGCATTTTCCATATTTTTTAGAAGATGTGAAAAATTTTCACGATTTTTATCATTTAATAAATCATTCATTTTTTTAACCGTTTCATTTACACTATTTAGTAAGTCCTGTCCTGTAATAACTATATTATCTAGTGTTGAAGTACGCATTGGGATTATAGGTAGGTTAACTTCACTGGGCTTTAGTAGTTCTGGTTGATCTCCATTATCATCAAGCTGAATATAGGCAAGCCCCGTAACCCCCTGGTAGCCAAGTTGTGCAAATACGCCTTTAGTAAGCGGTATATTTCTATCAACCCCAATACGAATTCTGATAAATCTTGAGTTCTTTGGATCAAAGTCAATATTTTGCACTTTGCCAACTTTTACCCCACGGAAACGTACTGCTGCCTGGGGGTTAAGTCCAGAAACAGAACCATCAGAAACCAGAATGTAATTGACATGATCATCGGTTTCTCCACTAAGCCATTTAGTAGTAATTGCTAATGCAGTAATTAAAAAAATCACGAATAAACCTGCTATAAGAGCGTGAGAACGATTTTCCATTTAATTCCTCTATAAGCTTCTTTTCTCTATATTTGCTAGTGCTCGTAAGCTGCGATCACCTCCAAAGTAATGTTTAATAAATGGATGATTGCTGCTAGTCACTTCAGTTAAATTACCTATGGCTACTATCTGTTGATCAGCAAGCACTGCTATACGGTCAGATAGAGCAACCAATGTATCTAAATCATGTGTGGTCATTACTATTGTTAATGCTAATTCAGTTCGTAGTGTTTGAATTAATTTTACAAAGCTATCACTGAGCACAGGGTCAAGTCCAGCAGTTGGTTCATCTAGGAATAATAATTCAGGATCTAATGCCATAGCACGAGCTAATGCAATACGTTTAACCATTCCACCAGAGAGCTCAGATGGCATCTTGTTTGCATGCTCTATTTCTATTTCAACCATTTTAAGTTTTAACATTACAAGGTCGTTTATTATGTCCTCATTAAGTGTATGTAGTTCTCTCAGTGGTAAGGCAATATTGTCATATACTGATAATGCACTGAATAATGCGCCATTCTGAAATAAAACACCACTGCGGTTACGCATGTTCTGTAATTTTATGTGATCACTATTATGAATAGGTTGATTAAAGACATTAATTGTTCCTTGAGTTGGTGTTTCTAGGCCTAGCATATGTCTCAGTAATACAGTCTTTCCGCTGCCGGAACTTCCAACTAGTGTTAATACTTCACCTTGAACTACATTTAGATCAATATTCTTAAGCACAACATGCGTACCAAAATTAGCATGCAATCCTTCTATTTTAATGATAGTTTCTATTTTCGGCATATTTCTTTTATGATTCTATATAAGGCCTACATTAGCAAAAATTATGGCAAAAATTGCATCAATAATGATAACTGTAGTGATTGCAGTTACTACTGAAGTAGTAGTTCCCTCACCAAGGCTTTCAGTATTAGATTTGATTTTTAAGCCAAAATGACAGCTGATGAGAGCCACAATTATGCCGCATACTACTCCTTTTCCAAGCCCTATCCATAAATTTGCAATAGGCACAACATCTGATAGTTTATTGAGAAAAAATTGATACCCTAATCCTAATTGAATCTCAGCTGAAACCATTCCACCCATTAATGCTATGGAACTTGTCCATATAACTAGCAACGGCATGGCAATACTCAAACCGATCACTTTCGGTAAAATAAGACGTAAACTGTGTGGTATACCCATTACAGCTAGGGCGTCTAATTCTTCTGTTACTCGCATTACACCTAATTGTGCTGTCATAGATGAGCCAGAGCGTCCTGCTACTAAGATTGCTGCAAGCATTGGTCCAAGTTCACGAATAATGCTGATACCAAGAATGTTGATGATGAAGATATCAGCACCATACGTTTGTAATTGTTTGGAGGAAAGATAGCTGAGTACAATACCAATAAGAAATCCGACCAAGGCAGTAATACCCAAGGCTTGTGCACCGGTTCGGAAGAGTGTTGCGGAAATTTCACGCCATGGGGTTCGAGATGGATGGCTAAATAAATACTTTGTATCAAGGAGTAGCTGGCCAGTCAACGTAATTATACCTACCAAGTGTCCCCAGGCTACAATTGATGTCTCTCCTAATGCTCTGATAGGGTTAAAACGAACTTGTGGTCGTAGCTGCGATATGGCTATAGTATTTTCTATACGGTTAAATATTTTTTCGTGTTCTCGACGTAATTTTATAAATGGAGGCTGATGCTCTCCCCAAATCCGCCATAGTAGTAACGCTCCAGTATCGTCCATTTGTTTAATACCGGTTAAATCCCAATGTAGATTTGATTTTGATGCAAGAGGACTAAGCTCAGTTGATAGCAATTGTGATCGTTTTTCTAGTTCATTTAATGTAAAGTTTCCAGACAGTATCAATTTAGGCGCACCTGTGTCGCTTAAAGAGTGGCGAATTAATATTGAGGAATTAGAATCGTAATTACTTGACATTAGAGTAAGAATAAATAGCTAATTGAACAGCCGGTCAACGCAGTTAAGCCCAAAAGGCACCAAGCCAACATGAACTTCCCAGGACGGTGTTGTTCAGGAATGACTTTATCAAACATTGCCAGTGTGTTCAATGAGGCTAAAATAGGGGCGGCAACAAAGGCGATAATCGTGCCAACCGTTACCATGCCACCCATTGAAGTAAGGAAAAAGAATAATATTGTTAATGTGCCAGTTATGGTAATTAACAGCCATATTAGATAAGTTTTACGCTTATTACGATGTTTAATTTTTTCAGGAAAAAGTAGTTCTAATGATGTGCCAATGGTGCGAGGGAAGGCATCTAATAAGGTCAAGGTAGTACTAAGCATAGTGGTCAATGCAGCAACGGCGACAATGGGATAAGCCCATTTGCCAAGGATCTGCTCGTACATTCCAAGTAATTGACCTGCAAAGGCAGCACCACCCGTTTCAAATGTCTCACCACTTCCGTACATGACTAAAGCGCCTAGAAGTAAGAAGCATATGGCTAATAATGCGGTTCCTATAAAACCCACCCTGAAATCAAATATGGCAGCTTTCATACTAGCAATTTTTCCATCGTTTTCATTCTTGCTTTCAGACCAAATAGAATGCCACACCGAAATGTCCATGGGTGCAGGCATCCAGCCTAGAAATGCTACGAGAAAGAGCAAATGAGTCGTATTGGAGAAGCTAAAGAAAACTGTAGCAGACTCATAATGACCTGGATTTTCAAAGCATAGTGAGATAACTGCAGCAACAGACGTCACAGCTAGAACGAGAATAATAACTTTGACAAATTTATCTAGTAACGCGTAATGGCCATTGATTAATAAAGTAAAGCAGAATAGCAGTAATAGACTACTGATAATAGCGGCTACAATTTGTGGATCATGGCCACCGAGACCCTCAAGCCCAAAAATATAGGTGATCAACCCAGCTGTTACAACGGTAACAGCAGCTTGAATTATGAACATAGTGGATAGGGTCATAGTTAAATAGACCCAGACCGCCCATTTGCCAAGCTTTTTGTAGCCGTATAATAGGTTTTTGCCAGTTGCTGCCGTGTAACGTGGGCCGAATTCAAAAAATGGGTATTTGATTAGGTGAATAATTACAATCGCAAGTATTAATTCAAACCCAAACATCCCGCCAGCGCGGGTGGATTGCACTAGATGGGATACTCCCACGGCAGCACCAGCATAGAGTAAGCCAGGGCCTAGGCGTGAAAATAGGCCATTGAATAGTTTGTTTTGTATTGTCATGGGTGTTTGTTTGTGAGTGCTAGCGACGAAAATATTTTTTTGTAGGGCCAGAAGATGATGTATCAAATAACTAATTTTATCTAATTTAATGATTCCAATTTTCCGAGCCTGCGTATTAGTCTTAGAATGGCATCTTTCTTCATTTGGTCAAGCAGCATTTTTTCTTCTCTCTGCGAAGACAAAAATGCCGAATCCGAGAAGGGCAGAACCTGCTTAACAATGATTTCAGTAATAGGATAAATTTCTTGTCCCGCCTGATTAATTATACGATATGAAAGAGAATAACGTAATTGGAATTCTCGGACTCTTCCGCTACTAGAAACAGAAAGAATAATTTTTTTATGGCTTGCGTTGATAATGTGTAGTGTTGCCTGCGCATCCTTTGGGTTGCCAACAACGGTTGCATTACTTGATGATTGAACCCGCCTTTTTATATCGAGAAGAATTGAAGTATTAGGGGCCTGGATGTAGAGAGTTTTAAATGGAACTATTGCCAAGCCTCGTAGGTGAAATCCACAAGATACTAGAATTAAGCAAGATAAAGCTGCAATTAATTTTTTTATGATTATCTTTTCTTGATACATGAAAGGGAGATGTATGTGATTCCTCATCTACTATGGTTGGAGCGCAAAATCATCATTTATTAAGTTTTATGATAGAAGCCATAAAATGTAATGCATTGAGCATACAAATTTTAAAATATACATGATGATTGCAACATAATGCAAGGTTATGAAATAATCTGTAACCTAATAGGGCGGCCGTTTATACAGTTGCATAGCAATAGAAGCAGAGGTAGTTGTGGTGTCCAGAAGAGGACTCGAACCTCCACAGTGTTGCCACCGCTAGGACCTGAACCTAGTGCGTCTACCAATTCCGCCATCTGGACAATATTCTATATTAGAAGCCAGGGTAAAATGAGCTTTAATTTTATAGGAAACCATTGTTTTGTCAAACAATAAAGTAAGGAAAATTCGTAATCTTGATCCGTATATTGAGCGAGAAAAAGCACGATACGAATATCCGTTACCAAGCAGAGAATTTATCCTGGAGATATTAAATGAGCAGGGTGTGCCAGTAACTGAACCAAACTTATATAGTTTACTTGGCATTACACAAGAAGAAGAAAAAAATTTTAGCAGGCGGCTTTCTGCGATGATACGTGAAGGGCAAATTATGTCTAATCGCAAAGGCTATATCTATGTAGTAGAAAAATTGCAACTTATTAAAGGTAAGGTGCAAGGCCATGCAGATGGTTTCGGGTTTCTCATTCCTGATGATGGTGCTTCTGATTTATTTCTTAGCCCAAAAGAGATGCGTAAAGTTTTGCATGGAGATATAGTTATGGTGCGTGATGTTGGAACAGACCGTCGTGGGCGTAGAGAAGGAGCTATTGTTGAAGTACTGGAGCGAGATGTAAGTCAGTTGGTAGGGCGCTTGCATATTGAGTATGGCATCCTTTCTGTAACAGCTGAGAACAAACGAATTAGTCAGGATATTCTGGTGCCAAAAGAATCGTCCATGAATGCGAGAGCGGGTCAGGTTGTAATGGTAGAAATTCTTCAACAGCCTAGTAAAAATGTTCAGCCTATTGGGCGTATTGTTGAAATTCTAGGAGATTATACCGCGCCTGGAATGGAGATTGAAATTGCCCTTCGAAAGCATGATTTGCCATATAAATTTACACAAGAATTAGAGAAATACTATACTAAATTTCCTAAGAAAGTACTCAAAAAGGATCTGTTAGGGCGGACAGATATCTGTCATCTGCCACTAGTAACTATAGATGGTGAGACAGCAAGAGACTTTGATGATGCCGTATATTGTGAGCGTGAAGGGAAGGGTTACAGATTATATGTTGCAATTGCTGACGTTAGTCATTATGTAAAATCAAGAGATCCGCTTGATCAGGAGGCATTTAATCGTGGGAATTCTGTATATTTTCCTAGACGAGTAATTCCAATGCTACCGG